>Ga0172375_10004366_pt1 | contig 20907 bp, 21 predicted proteins | sample LakKiv1m_FD_114537 | JGI IMG/M metagenome (GOLD analysis project Ga0172375, IMG submission 114537) | Freshwater microbial communities from Kabuno Bay, South-Kivu, Congo - kab_092012_11.1m | ecosystem: Environmental > Aquatic > Freshwater > Lake | place: Democratic Republic of the Congo...
CGACGGCCCCGAAGATGATGTTCGCGTCGTCGTCCGCCGCTTCGCTGATCACCCCGGCGGCCTCGTTGACCTCGTAGAGCGTGAGGTCCTCCCCGCCGGTGATGTTGAGCAGCAGCCCGCGCGCACCCACGATGCTGGTCTCGAGGAGCGGCGAGTTGATCGCCATGTCGGCGGCCGCCTGAGCGCGGTTCTCGCCGCCGGCGACGCCGATCCCCAGGAGAGCGGTGCCCGCGTCCTTGACGATGGTCCGCACGTCGGCGAAGTCCAGGTTGATCAGTCCGGGGACGGTGATGAGGTCGGTCACGCCCTGGACGCCCTGCCGGAGGATGTCGTCGGCATGCTGGAACGCCTCGACGACACTCGTGTTGCGCTCGACGACCTCGAGCAGCCGGTCGTTCGGGATCGAGATGACCGTGTCGGCCGTGACGCGAAGCGTGTCGATGCCTTCGACGGCCTGCCGCTGGCGGCGATGACCCTCGAACCCGAACGGCTTGGTGACGATCGCGATCGTGACGGCGCCGAGCTCGCGCGCGACCTGCGCGACGACGGGAGCCCCGCCGGTGCCGGTACCGCCTCCCTCGCCGGCGGTCACGAACACGAGGTCGGCGCCGCGGAGCGCCGCCTTGAGCTGGTCGCGGCTGATCTCCATGGCCTCGCGCCCCACCTCCGGATCGGCGCCTCCACCGAGACCGTGCGTGAGCTCCTGGCCGATGTGGATCTTCACGTCCGCGTCGCACACGTCGAGCTGCTGCACATCGGTGTTCACGGCGACGAACTCGACTCCCTTGACGCCGGAGTCCACCATGCGATTCACCGCGTTGGTGCCGGCGCCGCCGACGCCCACCACCTTGATCGTGGTCACGTACGGCCGGCCCTTGACGGCGGTGTCGTCGCCCACATGCTCCGGGACGCTCCCGCCGGCGTCCGTGCGCCGGAACAGTTCGCTCAGCCCATCCTTCATGCTAGGACGATCTGCCATTCAGCACCTCCCGCGCGAGGGCGCGGTACGCTTCTGCCCCACTGCCTTTGGGATCGTACTTGAGTACCGAGGAGCCCGTCACCGGCGCTTCCGCGAACTTGATCGTCTTGCGCACCACCGTGCCGAAGACAAGGTCGCCGAAATTCTCGCGCAGCACTTCTATCGACTCCCTCCCGTGATGCGTGCGAGCGTCGAAGAGCGTCGGCAGGATACCCCTGATGCGCACCTCCGGATTGAGGTTCTCGCGGATCATCTCCAGCGTCCGCTCGAGTTGCAGCAGCCCTCGCAACGACAGGTACTCGCACTGCACCGGGACGATGACGCCCTCAGACGCCGTCAGCGCGTTGATGGTGAGCAGCCCGAGACTGGGCGGGGTGTCGATGAGGATGTAGTCGTAGAGGTCGCGGACGGAGTCGAGGGCGCGCTGAAGGGCGCGCTCGCGGCCGATCATCGTGGCCAGCGCCATCTCCGCCCCGGCGAGGTCGATGGTCGACGCCGCGACGTCCAGCTCGCGCTCGTAGATGACCTCGCCGATCGGGGTGCGATGGACGAGCACGTCGTACATGCTCTTCTCCAGCGCCTCGGTGTCGATACCCTGACTCATCGTCAGGTTGCCCTGGGGGTCCATGTCGACGGCGAGCACTCGAAGATCGTGCTCGCGCAGAGCCGCGCCGAGGTTCACCGTCGAGGTGGTCTTCGCTACCCCGCCCTTCTGATTGGCGAACGCGATGACATGCGCCATGTGAGCGTTACCCCTCTGTCGACTCCACGTCAGAAAACAGTTCGGCTCGCAGGCAAGAATCCCTGCATGAGACGGGCCCTGCAGGTTCTGCAGGGCCCGTCCTCACAGCTTCGGATGCGATCACGCTCACCGTGCTCACGCCTTGGGAGCCTCCGGCGCCACTGGAGGCTCGGGCACCTCGTCCTCCGCCTCAGCCACGACGTCGGCCTCATCGACTGCCTCGTCATCGTCCTCGGTCTCGTCGAGCTCCTCGGTGACGTCGTCCTCGGCGGCCTCGATGTACTCGTCTTCTTCATCGTCGTCGATCTCGTCCACGCTGGTGATCGAGGAGATGGCGCGCTTGAGGTAGCGGACCTTGGTGCGCTTCGCGACCTCGAGTTCCACCCAGTCGTCACCGATCGCGGAGATCGTGCCGAACATCCCGCCGATGGTGACGACCTCGTCGCCCTTCTTGAGCATGCTCACCATCTCGGCGTGCGCCTGCTTCTGGCGGCGCTGAGGCCGGATCGCAAGAAAGTAGAAGATCCCGAAAAAGACGAGGATCCAGATGATGATCGTGAAGGACAAGGATCTCAACCTCCCGCGGAGCCGCGCCCCGCAACGTCGTTGGCAAATCCCGCAAAACGCCCGGCGCGGATGGCGTCGCGGGCGTCGCCGGTCAATCTTAGCAGAACGCGCAGGTTGTGAAGACTCAGCAATTGCGCGCCCAGCATCTCCTTCTGGACGACGAGGTGGCGCAGGTAGGAGCGGGTGAACGTGCGGCAGGTGTAGCAGTCGCAGGCCTCGTCGAGCGGAGCGAGGTCGGCGGCGAAGCGCGCGTTCCTCATGTTGAGCCGAGCGCCGCTCCGCAGCAGCGCCGTCCCCGTCCGCGCCATCCGGGTGGGCAGCACACAGTCGAACACGTCGACGCCACGAGCAATGACGTCCAGGACGCCGACGGGATCGCCGATGCCCATGAAGTACCGAAGACGGTCCCCGGGCAGGATTCCGTCCATCAGCTCGACCGTCTCGAGCATCTCCTCGCCACGCTCACCGACACTGAGGCCGCCGATCGCGTAGGCGTCGAACCCGACGCCGGTGATCTCGGCGGCCGACCGGCGCCGGAGCGCCTCGTCCACCCCGCCCTGGACGATGCCGACCAGCAGCTGATCCTGGCGATGATGCGCCTCTTTGCAGGCCGACGCCCAGCGGGTGGTACGGTCCACGGCGGCCGCGAGCTCGGCCGCCGGCAGAGTCCCGGGGGCACACTGGTCGAACGCCATGACGATGTCGGCGCCGAGCTCCTCCTGGACGCGCATCGCAAGCTCCGGCGTGAAGACGTGCCGCGACCCGTCGTACACGGAGCTGAACTCGACCCCGTCGTCGCGGAGGAGCCGGGTGCCCTCCAGACTGAAGACCTGGTAGCCGCCCGAGTCGGTGAGGATCGGCCCGTCCCACTGCATGAACCCGTGCAGACCGCCGTGGGCGCGGACGACACCGGTCCCGGGCCTGAAGTAGAGATGGTAGGTGTTGGCGAGCACGACCTGCGCGCCGAGCTCACGGAGCTCCCGAGGCTCGACCGCCTTGACCGCCGCCTTGGTGCCGACCGGCATGAAACACGGCGTCTCCACCACGCCGTGCGGCGTGGTGAGGAGTCCGGCGCGAGCCGCTCCGTCGCGCGCCACCACGTCGAAGGCGAAACCCTCGGCGTTCATTGCGGCGCCGACCGGCGCGGGCGCGCCGCGGCGCCGACCCCCGTCGCCCTCGTGACCCTGGTGCACGTCGCCTCCCTCAGAGCGCCAGCATGGCGTCGCCGAAGCTGTAGAAACGGTAGTGCTCCTCGACGGCGTGGCGGTACAGCCGACGTGTCGGCTCGACGCCGCAGAACGCCATCACCAGCGCCAGCAGACTCGTGCGCGGCAGATGGAAGTTCGTGATCAGGCCGTCGACGACACGGAACTCGAACCCGGGCGTGATGAAGAGGCCGGTCTCACCACGCAGGACCGGCGTCTCCGCCCCGGCCGCGGTCGCCGTGCGCGCCAGGTGCTCCAGCGTGCGCATCGACGTCGTGCCGACCGCGACGACCCGTCGGCCCTGGGCGCGCGCCGCCAGCAGACGCGCCCAGACGGCCCCATCCACCTCGTAGGCTTCGCTGTGCAGGCGGTCGCGGGCCAGCGAATCCTCCTGGAGCGGTTTGAACGTACCGAGACCGACGTGCAGCGTCACCGTCTCGACGGCCACCCCCGCGTCTGAAAGCGCCTCGTCGAGGGCCGCTGTGAAGTGCAGTCCGGCAGTGGGCGCCGCCGAGGAGCCGGTGACGCGGGCGAACGTCGTCTGGTAGCGCTCGGGATCCGCGAGCGACTCGCGGATGTACGGCGGCAGCGGAGTGACACCCGCCCGCTCGAGCAGGCCGAGGACCGCACTCGCCCCACGGCTCACGACCCGCCAGCGACCGTCCCCGAAGGGCTCCTCGCAGACCAGCGGCCACACCTCACCAAGCGCTTCGCTCGTGAGCACTTCACCCGGTCGCGGACGGCCCCGCACCAGCGCCTCCCACACCTCGCCAGGGGCGGCCCCACCCGCCACCCTCTCGACGGCCGCGTGCAGGAAAAGCACCTCTATCCTTCCGCCGGTGGCCCGGCGGAAGAAGGCTCGCGCCGGGAAGACCCTCGTGTCGTTGCGCACGAGGATGTCGCCCGCCCGAAGGATACCGGGCAGGTCCGCGAAGCGACGATCCTCGATCGTCCCCGGGCGGCGCCGATGGAAGAGCAGCCGCGACGTGTCACGGGGCTCCGCAGGTCGCTGGGCAACGAGCTCCGGCGGCAAGTCGTAGTCGAGGTCCTCCAACCGCAGGTCCGGCGGCCCGCCCGCGCGGTCCGGACCGCTCCCGCCCGTCACCGCTCCCTCCGCCGCCGCGCGCGCTGGTGCCAGGCCTCCCACTTGCTGGCCGCACAGCCGCAGTACGGCTGGCGGTACAGATCGAGCCGCCGGCTCTCGGCGTACGTCTCACGGAACGACTCGCGCAGGTCGAGGTAGACGAACGTCACGCCATGCTCGGCGCCCGCGGCACGGCCCGCCGCCTCGATCAGGTCGTGCCGCTGGTACGGGCTGACGCTGAGAGTGGTGCTGAAACGCGTGAACCCGAGCCGCGCCGTGGCCGCAGCGGCGGCGCGCAGCCGCAGGCCCAGACAGGTGCGGCAGCGCTCGTCCGGCGTCGCCTCCACGAGCGTCGCAGCCCACCTGCGCCAAGCCGCCTCGTCGGGTGACGTCTCCTCGAGGATCACCTCCAGGCCGGCAGCGCGACCGTACCGTCGCATGCTCTCCGCACGGCGCTCGAGCTCTGCGGCCGGCTGGACGTTCGGGTTCACGAACCATGCCACAGGCTCGACACCGCGCGCGCGCCAGGCGGGCACCACCGCCGTCGAGCACGGCCCGCAGCAGGCGTGGAGGAGGAGGTCGTCCATGGCTCCGAGTATAGCGCGCCGCCCAGCGCGGGCCCCTCCGCCCCGCAGATCTGTCAGGCTTCGTCGAAGAGCGTTCCGGTCTGCGCGGGCGGCGTCAGGCCACAGTGCAGGAAGCCGCTGCGCGTCAGCACACGGCCGCGCGGCGTGCGCTTGAGGAAACCCTGCATGATCAGGTACGGCTCGTAGACGTCCATGACCGTGTCCGCCTCCTCGCCCAGCGCCACGGCGAGCGTGTCCAGCCCGACCGGGCCGCCGTCGAACTTCTGGGCGATCGCGAGGAGGATGTCCCGGTCGAGCTTGTCGAGCCCCTCGCCGTCGACCTGGAAGAGCTCGAGCGCGGCGAGGCAGATGTCGCAGTCGATGACCCCCTCGTGACGCACCTCGGCGAAGTCGCGCACGCGTCGCAGCAGACGGTTGGCGACCCGGGGGGTCCCGCGCGAGCGACCCGCCACCTCGAGGGCCGAAGCCTCGTCGATCGTCACGCCGAGGATGCCGGCGGAGCGCTTCACGATCGCCGCCAATTCCTCGATCTCGTAGTACTCCAGGCGCTGCCACACACCGAAACGGTCGCGAAGCGGAGTCGTGAGCAGGCCCGTCCTCGTCGTCGCTCCGATGAGCGTGAACGGCTGGACCTGCATGCGGATGCTCCGTGCCGCCGGACCCTCGCCGATCATGATGTCGATCTCATAGTCCTCCATCGCCGGATAGAGGACCTCTTCCACGGCGGCGTTGAGACGGTGGATCTCGTCGACGAAGAGGACGTCGCCCTCCTGGAGGTTGGTGAGCAGTCCGGCGACGTCCACCTTGCGTTCCAGCGCCGGACCGGACGTGGTGTGCATGCCCACACCCAGCTCGTGGGCGATGATTCCCGCGAGCGTCGTCTTGCCGAGGCCGGGTGGACCGGCGATGAGGACGTGGTCGAGGGTGTCCCCACGTCTCCTGGCGGCCTCGACGAAGATCTCGAGCTGTTCCTTGGCCGCGCGCTGGCCGACGAAGTCGGCGAACCGACGCGGCCTCAGACTGAGCTCGAGGTCGCGATCGTCGGCGCGCTCGTTCGGGTCGCCGATGCGGTCCACCGGGGGAGTCATCCGCCACCCCTGTCGCGTGTGAGCGCGAACTTGACTAGGTCCTCGAGGGGAACGTCCTCGGGTGCGCCGCGCAGAGCTTCCTCCGCTTCGCGCAGCGTCAGACCGAGATTCTGCAGCGCCGACCGCGCGGCGACGAAGGAGTCCGTCGCGGCAGACCCGCCGGTACCGCCGGCGTCGCCGGCGCCCGCCGGCGGCAACTCCCCGACCTTGTCGCCCAGTTCCACCACGAGACGCTGGGCGAGCTTCTTGCCGATACCGGGGATGCTCTCGAACTTCTTCACGTCGTCGCGCGCTACAGCCAGTTCGAGCTCTTCCACGGGATATCCCGAGAGAACGGCCAGCGCCACCTTCGGACCGACTCCGCTCACGCCGATCAGCCAGAGGAAGAAGACACGCTCGCGAAGCCTGCGAAAGCCGAAGAGCTGGAGCGTGTCTTCGCGCACGTGCAGGTAGGTGTGAAGGCTCACCTCCTCACCGATGTGGCCGCTCAGCCCGCCGAGCGTCCGAGCGGAGGCGAGGACATCGAGGCCGAGACCGCCGACCTCGACCACCGCGTGCTCTCCGTCCACCAGGCGCAACTCCCCACGCACGGTGGCGATCACGTGCGGCCTCCGGGAGACCGGCGGAGCGCCTGTTGGAAGGCCTCCCCGTTGTGGTGCGTGTGCGTGATCGCCACAGCGAGCGCATCGGCGGCATGGTCGGGCTGCGGGATCCGCGGCAGGCCGAGGATGACCTTGGTCATCTCCTGCACCTGCATCTTGCTCGCCCGCCCGTAGCCGGTGACCGCCTGCTTGATCTGCAGCGGCGAGTACTCACGCGGCGGCGTCTCCAGATCTGAGGCGGCCAGGTAGAGCACGCCCTTGGCCTGGCCGACCGCCAGTGCCGTCTTCACGTTCACGTTCACGAAGAGCTCTTCGAGGACGACGATGTCGGGGGAGAAACGGGTGATGAGACCACGCGCCTGATCGTGGATCTGACGCAGGCGCATGTGGGTCGCATCCTTCGCCGAGGTGACGATGCAGCCGTACGCGAGCGAGCGCAGGCGATTGCCTTCCTGCTCAATGACACCCCAGCCCGTGCTCGCCGTGCCCGGGTCGAAACCGAGGACGATCATCGGCTGCACCTCGCTCCCGTGCCGCCGCCGCTCCCCTCGGCCCGCGTCACCGTTCAGCCCGCCAGGGCCTCGAGGACGTCCTCGGGGATGTCGAAGTTGGCGAAGACCTCCTGGACGTCGTCGCTGTCTTCGAGCGCATCCACGATCTTCATCGTCTTGCGGGCGTCGTTCTCCTCGAGCTCGACCGTGGTCTTCGGGATCATCGTGAGCTCGGCCTGCACGAACTCGATGCCGGCGCCGACGAGGGCGTCGCGTACGGCCGCGAACTCGGCCGGCTCCGTGAGCACCTGGAACTCGTCGCCGTCCTGCGCCACGTCCTCGGCGCCGGCGTCGATGGCCGCCGACATGACGTCGTCCTCACCGAACTTCGTGCCGTCGACGACGATGGAGCCCTTGCGCTCGAAGACCCACGCCACAGCGCCCGGCTGCGCAAGCTGCCCGCCGTGTTTGCTGAAGATGTTGCGGATGTCGGCGGCCGACCGGTTCTTGTTGTCGGTGAGGACGTCGACGATGATCGCCACGCCTGCCGGTCCGTATCCTTCGTACATGATGCTCTCGTAGGCGGCGCCGTCGGTACCGCCGCCCCCGCGCTGGATCGCCCTCTCGATGTTGTCCTTGGGCATCGACTCGGCCTTCGCCTTCTCGACCGCGTTGGCCAGCGCGATGTTCATGTTGGGGTCGGTGCCGCCTTCACGCGCAGCCACAGTGATGGCGCGGGAGAGCTTGGAGAACAGCTTGCCCCTCTTGGCGTCTGTCTTGCCCTTCTTGTGCTTGATGGTCGCCCACTTGGAGTGCCCGGACACGAGGACGCACCTCCTTTCTCAGCGGTAGCCGCCCGTACGAGGAAGACCGGGCGATCCGACGTCAGCTCTTCTGTGCCTCTTCCTTGTCCGTCTTCGCCTGGTCGACGATCTTCTGCGTGAGATGGGCCGGGACGTCCTCGTACCGCAGGAGTTCCATGTGGTAGTCGCCGCGCCCCCCCGTCATCGACGTCAGATCGGGCGCGTAGCTCAGCATCTCGGCGAGCGGAACCTCCGCGCCTACCACGTTGTTGTGGCCGCGCGGCGTCGTGCCGAGCACCCGGCCGCGCCGGGAGTTGAGATCACCGATGATGTCGCCGACATTCTCATCCGGCACCGTGATCTCTACGTTCATGATCGGTTCGAGCAGTACCGGCTGGGCCTTCTCGCAGGCCGCCTTGAAGCCGAGAGAGCCGGCGATCTGGAACGCCATGTCGCTGGAGTCCACGGGATGATGCTTGCCGTCGTACAACTTGACGCGCACGTCGACGACCGGATACCCGGCGAGAAAGCCCTCGGCCATGGCGGCGCGCACACCCTTCTCGACCGCGGGGATGAAGTTGCGAGGGATCGCCCCGCCGACGATCTTGTTCACGAACTCGAAGCCTTCGCCGCGCGGCTGAGGCGATACCTCCATCCAGGTGTCGGCGAACTGGCCGCGGCCACCGGTCTGCTTCTTGTGCTTTCCCTCAGCCTTGGCGGTGCTCTTGATGGTCTCGCGATACGGAACGCGCGGGGGTTTCAGCTCGACCTCGACGCCGAAGCGACGGCGCATGCGCTCGACGGTGACTTCCACGTGGACCTGGCTCATGCCGCCGACGATCATCTCGCCCGTCTGGTCGTCGTGGTGGACCTCGAGCATCGGGTCCTCTTCCCTGAGGCGCCGAAGGGCCGTGATGACCTTGTCTTCCTCTCCCTTGCTCTTGGCGGTGATCGCGAAGCTCATCAGCGGCGCCGGGAAGTCGATGGCGGGAAAACTCATGGCGTGACCTTCGGCGCACAGCGTGTCGCCCGTCACGACCTCCTTGAGCTTCGCGATCGCGCCGATGTCGCCGGCGACGAGCGCGTCGGTGGGCTTGTTGTCCTTCCCCATCGTCTTCAGGAGCTGTCCGAGACGCTCCTTGTGGCCGTCACGGGCGATCACCATCTGGGAATCGCTGCCGACCGTGCCCTGGAACACCCGGAACACGTTCACGTGCCCGCTGAAGGGGTCGGCGAGCGTCTTGAACACGAAGGCCACGGCGGGCGCACTCGGGTCGCAGTCGAGCTTGACCTCGCCCTCATCACCGACGGCGACGGGCGCCGGCACCGCGGCGGGTGAGGCCGCCAGCGCGAGGACCTCGAAGAGGCGATCGATGCCGATGTTCGCCGTCGCCGACACGCAGGCCACCGGGAACAGTTGTGCCGCGGCCACCGCGGCTGAGAACGCCGCCTTCAGCTCCGCAGCCGTGATCTCCTCTTCCATGAGGTACTTCTCAGCCAGGTCGTCGTCGGTGCTCGCGACGGCGTCGATGAGCTTGTCGCGAGCAGCCGCTGCCGCCTCGGCGAGGTCCGCCGGGATGTCGCCCTCGGTGACCGTGCCGCCGTCGTAGAGATAGCCCTTCATGGTCAGCAGGTCGACGACGCCCTCGAACTCGTGCTCCGTGCCGATCGGGATCTGCACGGCGACCACCTGGCCGCCGAAGGACTCCTGGAGGGCGCCGAGAGCGCGCTCGAAGTCGGCGCGCTCCCGGTCGAGCATGTTGCAGACGACGACGCGCCCCAGACCGCGGGCGCCGGCGCGATCCCACAGGCGCTCGGTCTGCACTTCGACGCCGAGCACCGTGTTGACCACGACGAGAGCGGTCTCGACGACCTGGATGGCGGCGATGGCGTCCGCGAGGAAGCTCGAATCGCCCGGCGTGTCGATGACGTTGAACGACAATCCGCCCCGGTCGAGGTGCGCCAGACCGGCCGAGAGGCTCATCTGCCGCTTCTTCTCATCGTCGTCCCAGTCTGAGACGGTCGTTCCGTCAGAGACGGAGCCCAGTCGCGTGATCGCCCCGGCGCCGAACAGGAGCGCCTCGAACAGCGACGTCTTGCCGGTCCCGCGGTGGCCGACGAGAGCGATGTTCCTGATCTTGGCTGGGTCGTTCATCCGGGGTCTCCTCGTGTGTCTTTCGCCGGCCGCCCACACGCGGGCGCGTGAACGACCGGTCGCGTCCTCTCGGAAGGATGAAGTCTAGCACAGGGGTACGGGGATTCACGTGCCCCGGACGGCGGCTGCGCCGGAGTCCGTGGATGCGCCGACCGCGGGTGCGCCCTCACCCGCCGCATCAGGGTGGAACGACTGCGCCGGCGACTGGTGATCGAGGTGCCGGCGCGCCGGCGCGCCGCCCGCCAGAGTGAGCGCCTTGAACCCGTATTTCTCGCGCACCCGGTCGACGGCCTCGCCGAGCGCCACCTCACGCCAGCCGTCGTCCAGGGTGAGCTGGAAGGCGTCGTGCGTGAAGCCGCCGAGACTCACCCCGACGAGGCGCACCCAGCGGGCGCCGACCTCGAGTTCGCCGAGCAGCGCCGCGGCCGTCTCGTAAAGAGGCCGCGCGGTGCTGGCCGGCCGAGCCAGCGTGCGGCGCCTGCTCACGGTGTGGAACGTGTTGAAGCGCACCTTGAGCGTCACGGTGCGGGCCGCCAGCCCCTTGCGGCGCAACTCGGCGACGGCGTGGTCGGTGAGCGAGAGCAGCGTGGCGCGCAGCAGTCCAAGGTCGTTGACATCGTCGTCGAAGGTGGTCTCGCGGCCGACCGATCTCGGCAGCGGCCGCTCGCTGCGCACCGGCGAGAGACTGCGCCCCAGAGCGAGCTGGCGCAGCCCGTGGGCTCCCCTGCCGAACGCGGCGGCGAGCAGCGGGAACGGCACGTCCTGGAGCATGCCTACCGTGCTGAGACCGAGCGCGGCGAGCCGCTCCTGTGTGACCGGCCCGATGCCGCAGACCTCGCCCACCGGAAGGTCACGCAGACGGCCGTGCACATCGGCGGCGGTCAGCTCGCCGATGCCGGCCGGCTTGTGCAGGCCGGCCGCCAGCTTGGCCAGCAGCTTGGTGGGCCCGATACCGATGGAGCAGGTGAGCGCATGCGCGTCGTAGACCTGCTCCTGGATGCGGTGGGCGATGGTCCGCGGCGGGCCGAACAGCCGCCGACTGCCGGTGACATCGAGGTACGCCTCGTCGATGGACGCCACCTCGACGAGGTCGGTATACCGGCCCAGAAGCTCGACCAGGGACCGGTGGACGGCGAGGTAGGCCTTCATGTCGACGGGCAGGAACACCCCGTGCGGGCAGAGCCGCTCGGCCTGCGTGATGGGCAGCGCGCTGTGCACGCCGTAGGCGCGCGCCTCGTAGGAGCAGGCCGAGACGACCCCGCGCCCTCCGCGCTCGCCGCCGACGACGACCGGCAGGCCGCGCAGTTCGGGACGACGCGCCTGCTCCACCGAAGCGAAGAAGGCGTCCATGTCGAGATGCAGGATTGCCCGGTCGGATACGAACATATGTTCGTATCGTATCCCCGCCGGGCACAGCAGGTCAATACGAAGGTTTGCGCCCGGAGATCAGCGCACGCGGCGCGCGAAGTCGACCGTGTACATGATCGCCCCGGAAGCGCCGCAGAACGTACCGCGCGCGCACCCGACGCCGACGGCACGCCAGCGACTGCCGAGAAGGATGCTGCGGTGAGCCGGCGATCGCATCCAGCGCTTGAACACGCTCTGAGGTGTGCCCAGGTAGCTCCTCCCCCAGCCGATGATCTCGCCCACCGACCAGGTGCCCGTGGAGCGGGCAGACGACGAATGCGCGAAGTAGTCGCGCACCAGCATGTCGCGCGAATGCCTCACTGCCACCCGGTGAAGAGCGCGCGCACCGGCGACCGGCCGCAGGCCACGCTGGGTCCGCGCGTGATTGATCAACTGCAGCAGCGTCCGTTCGTTGGCGGCGCGATCGAATGCCGCGGCCTCCACGGGAACGAAAGCGGCGAGCGTCAGGGCCGCCATGACCGCGGCGAACGCCGCGAGGATCGGTCCGCGCATGTGGGCCTCCCCAACGTGATCGTTGCTGTGGCGTTGCTTCTTCACGGAGAGAGTCAGCCCTCCGTCTCGATCTCCAGGCGCGGGACGTCGCCCCACAGCGTCTCGAGCCGGTAGAACTCGCGCGCCGCCGGGGTGAAGACGTGGACGACCACATCCAGATAGTCCACGAGGATCCACTCGGCTTCGCGCTCCCCCTCCACCCGTGCCGGCCGGAACTCGGGCCGCAGTCTCTGCACGATCTCGTCAGCGATCGCGCGCGTCTGACGGGGATTCCCACCGGTCGCGATGACGAAGTACTCCGTGTAGCCGACCGCGTCGCCCATCTCCAGAACGACCACGTCCTGAGCCTTCTTCGCGAAGGCCAGCGCGACGATACCCTGGACCAGGCGCTCTGCGATAGTGACTTCGGCGTGGGCTGCTACGGCTGGTCCTTATTCTCGGAGGGTGAAACGTTGAAGTCGGCGCCGAGGATGACCTCGATGGTCGACGACGGAAGGTCGGAGCCGTCCAGAACGACGCCGCGGCCGAGTATAGCACGGATGTCCCGAGCCAGCGGCAGAACGTCCGGGCTCGCCAGGATCTGGGTCTGGCGATACGAGAAACTGTCGGCGTTGAGAGGCGCGGGCAGATTGATGTCGAGGCTGGAGAGCAGATCCACCGCTGCCTCGCCGACGCCCACCTTGCCGCTGCCGTTGCGCACCTGGACGGTCACGGCGGCCTTGAACCCCGGCGTGCGGCGAGTGATCTCCGCCATCACATCGGCCGCATCCGGCACGAAGGCGAACTGGTCCTCCGCCGTCCTCGTGCCCGAGGGAAAGCGCGCGACCGAAGCCGATCCGGATGTGATGCGCTCGACCAGTCCGTTCAGGCTGGGATGGCCGGCCGGCGTGGCCCCGCCGGCCCTCCCGCCCAGCCGGGCACGGACGTCGGCGGGCCGCAGCGCCGCCGCTTCCAGGCTCGACCGCAGCAGACTCGTCTGCAGCGTCACCAGGTCCCGCCGGTTCACCCCGGTCGCCGCGAACAGAGCCGGCAGGTCGGACGTAGGCACCGCGTCGCCGTCCCGGTAGACGAGGGTACCCGCCGGCAGGTCCACACTGACCGGCCGCTCCAGTTCCACCGTCACGTCTTCCGCCGCCGCCCAGCGGCCCAGGTCGGATACCGGCACGCGGTACACGGCGTCGACGGGCGCGCCGACGACCCGCTGAAGATCCCCTTCGAACGTCCCGGCCGCCATGGCGTCCCCGGCGAACACGTACTCCCCGTTGGGACCCTCCAGCAGGAGGTCGGGAGGGATCAGGTACACGCCGGGATCACCGCCCCCCGGATCCTGGACGACGAGCACCGCGGCGACGGGGTCCTCGCGGTCGGGAACGGTCAGTTCGAGGGCGGCCAGGTACCCCGACTTCTCCCGCGAAGCGCCCTCGTCCGACCAGTTCGCGGCGACGTACCACGCGCCGAGCACCGCCGCGAACGCGACCGCCGCCGCGAGGACGTACAGCACCCACGCCTGGGAACGCTCGACGACCGAGCGCCGCCGGCGACGCAACCGATCCGACCTGTACCCCTTACGCTCCCGCATGGGTCTCGTTGTACAACGCGAGCGCGGCCGGCACCACCCCCCGGCCGCGACCGATGATGTCGAGCAGGCTGAGCCGAGCCGCCTCACCCACTGCGCCGTCCAGCGTCGTCTCAGCCAGAAGCCGCACCTCGTCGACGCCGGGGAAGCTGCGGCCGGGCTCGCAATAATCGGCCAGATACAGGCACTTCTCGAGGACGCTCATGCCGGCGTCGCCGACCGTGTGAAGGGCGATGGCGCGCGCGATCTCACGGTCCAGGCCCGCGGCCGACAGTTCGGCGGCCGCGACCGGCCCGTGGAGGACCTTCTTCGGCCGCCTGGCCTCGACCGGCCCGACGGGGATCCCGAACATCGCGGCGGCCGACAGGATGTCCTCATCCGGCAGCTCGCGGCAGTAGTCGTGGAGCAGCCCCGCGATCTGCGCCGCATCCGGCGAGGCTCCAAACCGCCTCGCCAGCGTCACCGCCAGCGTCGCCACACGGTGCGCGTGTGCGCGCCGGCGCGCCGACAGTCTCCCGGCGATCAGCCGCTCCGCGGAGGCCCGGTCGAACACCGTCATCGGTAGAGACCCAGCTCGGCGATGCGCCGCTCCACCGGTTCCGGCACCAGGTAGCGGATCGGGCGATCGGAGGCGACTCGCGCCCGGACACCCGACGACGACACCCCGAAGAGCGGCAGATCGAGGATCGTGACGCGGTCCTCACCCCAGCGCGCCGCGGCGGCGGCGACCGCCTCCGGCGGATCGCCCGGCCGCGGCGCGACCGCCAGGTGGCACAGCCGCAGCAGTTCCGCCGGCCGGTGCCAGGTCTCCAGCTGCACCAGAGAATCGGACCCCAGGATGAACACCAGGTCGCGCACGGCATGAAGCTCACGGAGAGCCGTCAGGGTGTCGGCCGTGTACACCAGACCGTGGACCAGCTCGATGTCGGACACCGCGAAGCGGGGATCGCCGGCGACGGCCAGCCCGGTGAGCTCGAGACGCACGCCGGGTGTCGAGCCCACCGCAGCGTGCTTGTGGGGAGGCGCGGCCGCCGGGACGAACAGCACCCGGTCGAGTCCGAGAGCGGCGAACGCCTCGGAGGCGATCGCCAGGTGGCCGACATGCGGCGGATCGAAGCTCCCGCCGAGGACGCCGAGACGGGGGGTCGAGCCGGCCACGACGCTACTCCCGCACCTGCCCGTCACCCCAGAGTTCGTATCTCACGCAGGTGAGCTCTCTGAGAGCGATCGGCCCCCGCACATGCAGCTTCTGGGTGGAGATACCCATCTCCGCACCCAGCCCGAACTCCCCTCCGTCGGTGAACCGCGTCGAGGCGTTCACGTACACGCAGGCCGCATCGACCTCAGTGGTGAAACGACGGGCGCTCGCCAGGTCCTCCGTGACGATGGCCTCGGAGTGCTTCGTACCGTAGGTCGCGATGTGGTCCAGCGCTTCGTCGAGCGAGTCGACCACGCGGACTGCCAGCTTGAGCGCCAGGAACTCCGTCTGATACTGCGTCTTGGTCGCGCGTTTCAGAGAGCCGTCCCCGATCGCCTCGGCGGACGGCTTGTCGACGAACAGCTCCACACCACGCCGACCGAGCTCTTCCGCCGCGCGAGGAAGGAAGGCCGCTGCAGCCGCGCGATGCACGAGCAGCGTCTCGGCGGCGTTGCACACCCCGGGGCGCTGGCACTTCGCGTTCGTGATGATCGCCACCGCCTTGTCGAGATCGGCGGCGGCGTCAACGTAGATGTGGCAGTTGCCGCCGGCGGCGTACACCACCGGCACCTTGCTGTGCTCGAGCAGGTATTCCTTGAGCTCCTCCCCGCCGCGAGGGATCACGAGGTCGACGGTGCGGCGCTGCTTCAGGAGCTCACTGAGCTCGCGCCGGTCCGGACCCAGATAGGACACCGCCTCACGAGGCAGGCCCGACTCGAGGAGCGCCCCCTTGACGACCTCGGCGAGGATGCGGCTGGTGTGCTTCGCCGCGCTGCCGCCGCGCAGGATGACTGCGTTTCCCGACTTCAGACAGAGCGCCGCCGCGTCCACCGTCACGTTGGGTCGCGCCTCATAGATGACGGCGATGACCCCGAGGGGGACACGGACCTTGCGCAACTCGACGCCGTTGTCGAGGCGCCAGCCGTCGACGGTCTCGCCGACGGGGTCCGGCAGAGCGGCGATGTCCAGCACGGCCGCCCCCACCTCACGCAGCCTGTCCTCATCGAGGAGCAGCCGGTCCACGAACGCGTCGGCCAGATGGTTCTCGCGCGCGAGACGGATGTCTTCCACGTTCTCGGTCATGATCTCGGCGGCCCGGCGGTCCAGTGCATCGGCGACCGCCGCAAGCGCCTCGTCCTTGCGCGCCCGCGACAGCCCCGCCAGCGTACGGGCCGCGCGCCTCGCGGCGACGCAGGTCTGTTCGACGCTCACTCCGCCTCCTCTCCGACGAGGACAAGAGAATCCCGATGGACGACTTCGTCCTCCAGATGAGGGCTGAGTGCCCGGAGTTCGTCACTGCGCAAACCGCGCACGCGGCGCAGGTCCCGGGCGCTCATCGTACTGATCCCCCTGGCGATCTCGCCGCCCCCCGGGCCGGAAATCGCCACGGCGTCGCCGGCGACGAAGCCGCCGTGCACCGCCACGACCCCCACCGGCAGGAGACTGCCGCCCCCCTCGGCCAGAGCCCGAGCGGCTCCGGCATCGATCTCAAGCGTACCACGCACCGGCTTCGCGTAACGAAGCCACAACTTGAAGGCCGACACGCTGGTCGGGCGACCCGAGATGAGCGTCCCCACGTCCTCTCCGGCCACCGCCGCGGCGAGCACGCCCGGCCGCGACCCGTTGGCGATGACGGTGCGCACGTCCGCGGCCGCCGCCATGAGCGCGGCGGCCGTCTTTCCGCGCATTCCCCCGGCTCCGCGGCGCGAGGCCTCGCCCACGTCGAGCGCCGCCAACTCCGCCGGGTCGCCGACCCGCGAGACGAGCTCGGCCGACCCGTGCTTGCGCGGGTCGCGGGTGTAGAGACCGTCCTGGTCGGTCAGCAGCACCAGCAGATCGGCACGGAGCATGATCGCCACCTGCGCCGCGAGAACGTCGTTGTCTCCGAAGCGGATCTCATCGGTGGCGGTCGTGTCGTTCTCGTTCACCACCGGCACCACGCCCCACGAGAGCAGCCGCCGCAGGGTGTTCCGCGCGTTGACGTAGCTGCTCCGCCGGGCGAAGTCCTCGCTGGTCAGCAGCACCTGTGCGGCCGTGAGCTCGTGGTCACCGAACAGCCGCTCGTAGTGAGCGAACAGGCGGCCCTGGCCAACGGCCGAGGCCGCCTGCAGGGCCGGCACCTGACGCGGCCGGTCGTTCACGCCGAGGACGTGCTGGCCGCAGGCGATGGCGCCGCTCGAGACCAGCACGACCCGGCGGCCGCCGTGCACGAGCCCCGCGATATCCGCCGCGAGGCCGGCGAGGAGCCGGCGGCGCAGCCGCAGCCGTTCGTCGGCGACCGTGCTCGACCCGACTTTCACGATGATCGTCTTCACGCCGGCGATTCTAGCAAAGCCGGGGCCGCACGAGTCGCGGCGTCCGCCTCAGGAGAACTCGAACTCCTGCTCCCCGACCACGACGGTGTCGCCGGGCACGGCGCCGGCACGGCGCAAGGCCTCATTCAGCCCGGCGCGCTCGATGACCTGCTGGAGGTAGTCGACGGCGTCCGGGTTGTCCAGGTCGGCCTTCGCGAACAGCCGTTCGAGCTGCGCGCCCCGGACGACGAAGCCGCTCGACGCGCGGTCGACCGTGAACGACTCGAGACGATCCTCCGATGGGCGCATCACCACCGGCGCGGGCACGGCCGCCTCGGCGGCCGCCGCACGGGCACCCACAAGGACGCCCGTCAGCGCCTCGACGAGACCGTCGAGACCGTCGCCCTGGACAGCCGAGACGACAAGCGCCCCGGCCGGCCACTCGAGGCCGCGGAGGAAGTCCCGGGCCGCGGCACGCGTGTCCGCGTCCAGCAGGTCGGCCTTGTTCACGACCACGACGGCCGGTCGCTCGAGCAGCCCCGGGCGGAACGCGCCGAGCTCGCTGCGCACGGTCGTCAGGTCCCTGGCCCACGCCTCCGCCCCATCGTCCCCGGCCAGCACATACACGATCGCGGCGGTGCGTTCGATATGTGCCAGAAACCGGTGCCCGAGACCGGCGCCTTCGCTGGCGCCTTCGATCAGACCGGGGATGTCGGCGAGCACGACGGGGCCCTCGTCGCTCTGCAGCACGCCGAGGTTCGGCTCGATCGTCGTGAACGGATACGCGGCGACCTTGGGCTTCGCCCGTGTCAGCGCCGCGAGCAGCGACGACTTGCCGGCGTTCGGCAGACCCACCAGCCCGACGTCGGCCAGAAGCTTGAGCGACAGCGTGAGCCAGCGCTCCTCGCCGTCCAGGCCGCGCTCCGCGAATCTCGGAGCCTGGCGGGTCGAGCTCTTGAAGCACACGTTCCCGCGCCCGCCTTCGCCCCCCATGGCGACCGTCAGGCGCTGACCCTCCCGCACGAGGTCGCCGAGAAGTGCGCCGTCGCCGTCGAGGACCTCAGTGCCGACGGGTACCTCGACGACCAGCTCCGGCCCGTCGGCGCCCCGCTTGTTGGCCCCGCGGCCGTGCCCGCCGTTCGCGGCCCGGAAGTGGTGCTTGTGGCGAAAGTGCGAGAGATCGTGCAGCTGCCGGCTCGCGACCAGCACGACGTCGCCACCGGGCGCGCCGTCACCGCCGTCCGGACCGCCCTTGGGCACGTACTTCTCGCGGCGGAAGCTCATGGAGCCGTTGCCGCCACGACCTCCGCGCACGCAGATGCTGGCCTTGTCGAGCATGATGTCGGCAGCCGGCGAACGCCGGCGCTGCTCAGGCCTCGGGGACGACCGAGATGAAGCGCCCCGCTGCCTTCTCGGTGAAGACGAGCTTGCCCGTCACCTTGGCGAAGATGGTGTGGTCGACGCCGATGCCGGCGTTCTCGCCGGGGCGGAACCTGGTGCCCCGCTGGCGCACGATGATCGATCCTGCCGGGACCACCTGGCCGGCGAAGACCTTGACGCCGAGGCGCTTCGCCTCAGAGTCGCGGCCGTTGCGGCTGGTGCCGGCGCCCTTCTTATGCGCCATCCTGCTTCTCCTTGCCGGACTTCAGGGTGATCGACTCGATCGTCAGCTTGCTGAGACGGCTTCGATGACCCTTCGTCTTCTTGAACGTGCTCTTGGGCTTGTAGGTGAACACCTTGATCTTCTCGCCGAGAAGGTGCTCGGCCACCTTGGCCTTGACCTTCGCGCTGCCGGCGGCGGCGGCGTCGTACGTGCCGCTGCCGTCACGCACGGCGATGGTGTCCAGCGTGATGCTCTTGCCCTCTTCGGCATCGACGCGATCGACGACGATCGTGTCGCCGGCGCTGACCTTGAACTGCTGCCCACCGACGCGGACGACCGCGTAGGTATCGTCGGACTTCGTCATTGATTACTCCCCACAAGACAACGGCAGAAGATGATAGCCAAAGGCGTCGGCGAAATCAATTCGCCGGCTGCTTCTTGACGACGGTCGCCCGGGCCCCGGTCCGCGCCGTCTCGGTGATCCGTACCTTGCGGCGCTTGCCCAGATGCTGGCGGCCACCCTCCACGATGATCATGTAGCCGTCGACGTAGCCGACCGCGTCCCGGGGGCTGTAGGTCAGGCTGAACTCGAGCTCGACGGTCACCTCCTGTCCCTCCCGCACAGGGACACGCTGCTCCTGCACGTGCGCGACGCTGCCTTCCGCGATGACGCGGTACGCCTCCACGGGGAGCGTGGACCCTCCCTCCAGGAAGACGCGGCGGCCGATCTGCTTCTCCAGGCGCTTGAGTCTGGCCCCCGTGAGCCGCTCGGCGACTCCGCCGCTCACTTCGATGAGCCATGCCTGCGCCTGCGACTTGCGCGCCAGGGCGCGGACCTTGCGTTCGACGCTCAGCGCCATCGTCTCCTCGCTGAGCACCCGCGCCTTGCCCGAGCATACCGGGCAGGTGCGCGTGAGGATCCCCCGCGCACCGTCGGTCGTGTTCTGGCGGGTCATCTCGATGAGGCCGAGGGGCGAGAGCTCGACCACGTAGGTCTTGGTGCGGTCGGTCTCCAACTCGGCCTCCAGCGTCGCCAGCACCATCTCCCGGTTCTTGGCGTGCGCCATGTCGATCGCATCGATGATGATGATCCCGCCGATGTCCCGCAGGCGCAGCTGTCGCACGACTTCGCGGGCGGCCTCGAGGTTGGTCTTGGTGATCGTGTCCTCGAGGCCCTTGCCGCGGGTGAAGCGGCCGGTGTTGACGTCGATCACGGTGAGCGCCTCGGCGTGGTCGATCACGAGGTTGCCGCCGCTCGGCAGCGGCACCCTGCGCTCCAGAGCGCGTGCGATCTCCTCTTCGATGCCGTAGGCCTCGAACAGCGGTTCGCTGCCGGTGTGCAGGTGGACCTTAGGCAGCAGTTCGGGCGCCTCCTTGTCGAGGAAGGCGATGATGGCCTTGTGGCGCTTCGGGTCGTCGACGATGAGACTCTCGCAGGTGTCGTTGAAGAGGTCACGGGTCACCTCGAGCGAGATGTCCACCTCCTTGTGCACGAGACCCGGCGCCTTGACCGTCTCGGCCTTCTTCTTGAGGCGCGACCACAACCGTGAGAGATAGCGCAGGTCGCGCTTCAGGTCGTCCAGCCCGTGACCTTCGGCGATCGTCCTCACGATGAGCCCCGCGTCTTTCGGCTTGAGCTCCTTGGAGATGTCGCGAAGTCGCTCTCGCTCCGCCTGGCGCAGCCGCCGCGAGACCCCGACGCCGCTGCCGCCCGGCACGTAGACCAGGTAGCGGCCGGCGAGCGAGATCTTCGTGCTCAGGCGGGCGCCCTTGTGCCCCATCGGGTCCTTGGTCACCTGGACGAGCACCTGCTGACCGTTCTTCAGCGCGTCACCGATACGTCGCGCGCGCTTCTCGCCCTCCGGCGTCGTCACTTCGTCCACGTAGAGGAACCCGTTCTTCTCCAGGCCGAAATCGACGAACGCCGCATCGATCCCGTTCATGACGTTCTCGACCTTGCCCTGATAGATGTCGCCCAGATACGACTTCCGGTCGGGGCGCTCGATGTAGATC
>Ga0172375_10004367_pt1 | contig 20903 bp, 18 predicted proteins | sample LakKiv1m_FD_114537 | JGI IMG/M metagenome (GOLD analysis project Ga0172375, IMG submission 114537) | Freshwater microbial communities from Kabuno Bay, South-Kivu, Congo - kab_092012_11.1m | ecosystem: Environmental > Aquatic > Freshwater > Lake | place: Democratic Republic of the Congo...
GATGGCGAATCAACGGTCACTGTCACGGCTATCCCGGCCGCTCCCCATAGCTCTTTGATCACATTTGCGGCACTCACCGTCTGGGGCGTATCGACCGTCGCAAGCGCTATTGATAGCTGCCGCTCTGTTCCGTTTTTCTTTTTCTTCTCTGTTTTCATCAGCTTGCCGTCTTTACTGTTCCATCCTGCTTGTGCCAACAAGTCTTTTGCCTGGTTGCTATCAAAAGGATATTTTTTGACGTTCTCATCGTACCCAACAAATCCCTGAAGGAGCGGCGCGTCAATAACAGATGCCTCACCTTTTGTACTTTCTGAAACAATCCGCCCCTTATCCAACAGCAGTGCCAGCGCTTGGCGAACCTGTTTGTCGGCAAGGTCGGGATTGGTCTTTTGATTAAAAAAGATCGCGGTGTACTGAGGCAGTGACAATCGATAATACCGAAGGTCCGCGTCTTTTGCCAGCTGATCGCGAAGGTTGCGCGGCAAAAAACTCACTCCCTGAACATGCCTGTTCTTCAATCCCTCAATCGCAGATTCCGCATCCGGATAGAATGTAAAAACGATCTTCTCAATATACGGTTTTTTCGTGTAGGTATCCTCGTTTCGTTGAAGCGTATATGATCGAATCGTTCCTTCGCTATCTTTTTGAAATGATTTGAACTTCCACGCTCCGGTACCGATCGGCTTCAGATTGAATGATGAGAGCGGGAGCTGTTCCGGCGAAACATCTTGCCAAATATGACGCGGCATAATAGGGAGAGTCGCAAGGTCAAGGAACGGTGCAAAGGGTTTTGAAAGGATGAAACGGACCGTAAAATCGTCAATCTTCTTTACCGAAATATCAGCATAGCTTGCATATGCAGGGCTTTTTGTCTTTGGATCCTGAATCTTTAAAATAGTGAAAACAACATCATCGGCGGTAAACGGCTCTCCATCATGCCATTTCACGTTGTGGCGAAGATAAAACGTATATTGGCTTTGATCTTTTGATATCTCATATCGTTCTGCCAAATCTGGAACAATCTTCCGGTCAGCGGTATATTTCATCAGCCCGGAATAGATCAGATTGACCAAATCGCGATCACTATCATTTGAACGTAAGAACAGTGGATTGATATAGCTTGGCGATCCAACCAGTCCCTCAGTATACGTACCGCCGGACTTCGGTGTTTCTTCTGTTTGTGAAAGATACGCCTTCCAGCCAAGGAACAAAACATTCGCAAGTAATACAATGCACAAAATTTGTACAATGTGGTAATCGCGTCGCGACAAGATGCGGGAAAGATATTTTAGTTGTCCCAATCGGGGAAGTCGTGTTTTGGAAAGCGATCCAACAAGTTTTTTATCAAGATCGACATGAGAAGACTGCTTTTTCTTCCACGATTGAGGTGAAAAAATTGACATGGTTTTTGGGGGCCCGCACGATAATTATGCAACAAATATTCGCGCAAGGGAAGATGCAAAGAAAATTATCGCAATGACAATTGTCGCGATAAAAAGCATTTTCTCAACGCCCCGTTTTGTTCGATAAACGTTTCCTTCTCCTCCAAAGGCGCCGGACAAACCGGTTCCTCGCTGCTGAAGAAGGATTGTAATAATCAAAAGAATTGCCGTTACGGCCTGAATGATCACGAGTGCTAATTTCATATGAAGGTCAGTATACCGTATGGATAGGAACCTGTCAACGGGATCACGCTCCCATCCCTCGAAGACGGGCGATACGATCCTCAATGGGCGGATGAGTGGAGAAAAGATTGGAAAATCGCGCTTTTGATCCCAAAAAGGGGTTTGAAAAATACATATGAGCGGTAGCGTTACTCGCATTCTGAGTCGGGCGATTTTCCGCTGAGATTTTCTCAAGAGCATTCGCCAACCCTTCTGGATAGCGCGTCAATAATGCGCCGGAGGCATCCGCCAGATATTCCCTCTGTCGCGATACCGCAAGCTGTATCAGCTGCGCAACCAGCGGGGCGAGAAGCATCAGTACAATACCGACAATGATAAAAATTCCATTTCCATTGCGATCATCCCGCTCGTCCCTTCCGCCCCACATATTCATACGAACAAACCACTCAGAAAGAAGAACGATAATACCAACCAAGACAATAACAACCGTCATGACAAGAATGTCATAATTTTTTACATGCGACAACTCGTGGGCTAAAACGCCTTCGAGCTCTTCGTTCTGCAATTTCTGAATCGCGCCGGTTGTAACAGCAATCGATGCGTGCTTTGGATCTCTGCCGGTTGCAAACGCATTGATCGAAGGATCTTCCATAATATATACCCGCGGCATGCTCATGCCCTGGGCAATGCACAAATTTTCAACCATTCGCCAAAGATAGAGATTTTCTTCCGGTTTGATTTCCTTTGCCCGCGCCGTTGCAAGCGCAATCTTATCTCCCGAATAATACGAAACAAGGGTCATGATCAACGAAAGTGCTATGGCGGGAACAAGCCCATACCATGGCGATCCGTATGCAACACCAAACAACCACCCAATACCCCAAATCACCAACAAGAAAAAGGTGATCAAAATATGTGTTTTCCGCTTGTTTGCGGCTATCTGATTATACATCGACGTTAAAAGCTGACTTTGACCGGTTCTTTTGCCGCCTCTTCCTGTAGCTCAAAAAACTGCCGTGTCTTAAATCCGAACAGACCGGCAATAATAGTGCTGGGAAAATTCTGCACGGCGGTGTTGAGATCGCGCACATTTGCATTATAAAAACGTCGCGCCGCCTGAATCTTGTTTTCGGTATCGCTTAATTCATCCTGCAGGCCCATAAAATTCTGCGATGCCTTCAGATCCGGGTAGCTTTCCGCAACCGCAAACATGCTCTTCAAAGCTTGGCTCAGCATATTCTCCGCTTTTGCATGTTCCTCTACTGTTTGCGCCCCCATTGCCGCCGTACGCGCCGCAGTAATACTCTCGAGCGTGGCTCTTTCATGCTGCATATATCCTTTTACCGTTTCAACAATATTCGGAATAAGATCATAGCGACGTTTCAGCTGCACATCGATATCCGACCAGGATTCATCGGTTTGATTTCGGCGAGACACCAACCCGTTATACATCGCAACGATCCAAAGAACAATCCCCACCAAAACAACGAGAAGAATAATTGTTTGCTGATCCATAGATAACGTAAATAAAAATAAACAGATGCACATTTACTCTGTGCACTGTAAGCATACCATAGTTTGAGTTCATTGTACAGCGTGATATAATGACAGATATGCAACAAAAATACATCTGGGCGTTTATTGGCACCTTTGCTCTTGTCACCGGATTAGGGGCCGTTTTTTTGTTTGCTTCCGGGACACTTGCGTTCCCGACCATACAACCATTCCGGCCGACCAAAACAACGACAGACAAACCCGATCCATCATCACCTGCATTTCTTGCTCAGCACGTACCATCAGACATTGCCGTTTCTGTAGGACCCAAAAATGCTCGCGTGACCGTTGTTGAATTTCTTGATTTTCAGTGTCCTTTTTGCAAGGAGTCCCATCCGACACTGCTGCGACTTTTGGATGACTACAAAAATATGTCGGTACGTTTTGAATTCCGCCACTTTCCCATAGTATCAATTCACCCTTTTGCACTTCCCGCTGCACTCGCCTCTCTCTGCGCAAACGAGCAAGGGAAATTTTTAGAATTTTATGATATGGCATACACCCGCCAAGATGCAATCTCCATGGCGGGACTCTCGACATTCGCACAAGACCTCAATCTCAATCTTGCCGCATTCAATGCCTGCATGGCAGAAAAACGCTACGAACCATTTGTAAAAAAAGATGTTGATGATGCGATCGCGCTGGGTATCGAGGGGACGCCCACATGGTTTGTAAATACAACACGGCTCGTCGGAGCGCTTCCGTATGAAACTTTCAAACAGGAGATCGATAAAGCTCTTGGGAAGTAGCCGTCACGACAATTTCCTCCGGCTAAACACTCGAACGGGGTTTTGTAGCTCAAACCTTCGGGGCTTTTCTTTTTTTAAAAAGGCGCGTATACTGCCGGTGATAAATATGGACCGAAATTATGATAAACTCCATTGTCATCAAGGGCGCCCGCGCAAACAATTTGAAAAATGTCTCACTCGAGATACCCCACAATACACTTGTTGTTTTTACCGGCCTCTCCGGTTCCGGAAAATCGTCTCTTGCCTTTGACACGATCTATGCCGAGGGTCAGCGACGATTCATGGAAAGTTTGTCGAGCTACACAAAACAATTTCTCGAAAATCTAGATCGCCCTGATGTCGACCAAATAGAAGGACTTCCGCCAACAATTGCAATCGATCAGCGCACATCATCCTCCTCCCCACGCTCGACCGTTGGCACTGCGACTGAAATCTATGACTATCTGCGACTCCTTTTTTCTCGCATTGGCATCCCCCATTGCCCCTCCTGCGGAAAAGAAATAACCGCAAAAAGCAGGCAAGCAATAATCACATCGGTTACCGATGAACTCCGTCGAGCATCGCACCCGATTGGACTTCTTGCTCCTGTTTCCGCTCAAAAAAAACTTCCCGCCGATCGCATTTTGGAAGAGCTCGAAAAGCTTGATGTTCAATCTGTTCGCATTGAAAAAAAATCCTATTCCCTCAAGGAGCTTCTTACCGCGCGGATTGATACTGCAGATAACCACGCATTAGATCTTGTCGTTGATCTTTTTGCGCGGCCCGCACAAGACGCACGTGATTCACATCGCATTGTTCGGTCGATCAACCGCGCGCTCGAACTTGGCGACGGAACGCTTCTTCTCTGGGATAAAGATGCAAAAAAAGAAATCCCCTATACAGAACGACTCTTTTGTCCGTCTTGCGCCGTTCACCTCGAACCATTTGAACCGCGCCATTTTTCGTTCAATAATCCTACGGGTGCCTGTCCAAAGTGCACGGGGCTCGGGTATTTGCTTACCTTTGACCCTGACCTTCTTATCCCAAACCGAAAGCTTACCATCGCGCAAGGAGCAATCCAACCGCTAAACAAACTCTATACCAACACACATAATCTTTTTTCCGATATCGACACGCTCCTTGCATCGGTAGGATGCTCCATCAATACGCCGCTCAATGAATTCTCAAAAATACAGGAAGCGACGCTACTCTCTGGAAAAGAGAGAAATGCAAGAAAGAACGCATCAAGCTCTTTGAACGGCATTATTCCCTACCTGGAAAAAAAATATGCGGAGAGTGATTCGGATTATATCCGCAAAGAGCTTGAAGAATATATGCGCAGCTCTGTCTGTCCCTCCTGCAAAGGACGGCGACTCAAACCAGAAGCGCTTGCCGTGCGCGTGGCGGGGTACACCATTGATGCACTCGTCTCACTGCCGCTTGATGAGCTGATCACAGTATTCCAATCTTTTCGAAACACAAAAAAATCCCCGTTTTCAAACACGCAACACTCCCTTATCGCCAGTCCGATTATCGAACAGGTCGTGAAGCGCTCTGTTGCGCTTCAAAAAGTTGGACTTCACTATCTTGTCCTCGATCGCAATACCGCAACACTATCCGGTGGTGAAGCGCAGCGCGTAAAGCTTGCAAACCATCTCAGCACATCGCTCGTCGGCGTCGTCTATATACTCGATGAACCATCTATTGGTCTCCATCCACGCGATACGCAAAAGCTCATAGCCACGCTCCGCGACCTGAAAGCACTCGGCAATACCGTACTTGTAGTCGAACACGACAAAAGCATTATTCTCGCAGCCGACAGGGTGATCGATGTCGGTCCGAAGGCGGGAAGGAATGGTGGAACAATCGTTGCACAAGGCACTGCGGCTGACATCATAAACAACCCGCGTTCACTGACCGGCCGCTATTTGGCAGGACAAAACGATATTATACTTACTAAAAAAATTCGTAAAAATGAAAGTCAATCAATTGAAATTGTCGATGCACATGCGCACAACCTAAAACATGTCACGGTAAAAATTCCTTTGGGAAAGCTAGTGGCAATAACCGGCGTGTCAGGATCGGGAAAATCAACACTGATCATTGATATTCTCAGCAAGGCGTTGATGAGAAAATTTTATCGTTCAAAGGATATGCCGGGAGATCATGGAGAAATTCGCGGCTTCGATGCAATCGACAAGGCAATCGTTATCGACCAAGCGCCAATCGGCCGCACTCCCCGTTCAAATCCGGTGACCTATACGAATATCTTTACCGCGATACGAGAATTATATACCGATCTTCCGGAGTCAAAGATTAAAGGGTTTACACCCGGGCATTTTAGTTTTAATGTAAAGGGTGGGAGATGTGAAACATGTCAGGGCGAAGGCATGATGCGCATCGATATGCGATTTCTCTCTGACATCTTCGTTGAGTGTCGGGATTGTGCCGGCAAGCGATACAATACTGAAGCGCTCGAAGTTCATTATGAGGGGCTGTCTATTGCCGATGTGCTTGATCTTACCGTAGATGAGGCGCTTACATTTTTTGCAAAGCATCCGACGATTCACGACAAGCTTCAAACGCTCTCTGATGTTGGTCTCGGGTATATCAGACTTGGCCAACCCGCGCCAACACTTTCAGGCGGTGAAGCGCAACGCATCAAACTTGCTGCAGAACTTTCTCGACGCTCCACCGGACGCACACTCACCATTTTGGACGAACCGACAACCGGTTTGCATTTTGAAGACGTCAAACAACTGCTTGGCGTCCTCAATCAACTCGTAGAAAAAGGCAACACCGTCCTTCTGATCGAGCACAATCTCGACATTATCAAAAACTCTGACTGGATTATTGATATGGGGCCTGAGGGCGGAAATGCGGGCGGAAATATTGTTGCGGAAGGAACACCAAACGAAATCGCACTCAACCCCAAAAGCATTACCGGACAATATCTTAAAGAAATTTTAAAACCTCATGGAATACGACCATAAAAAAATTGAGCGCAAATGGCAGGACTACTGGAAGACGCGCTCCACCTTTGCCGTAGATAGCTTCTCGGCAAAAGAAAAAAAATATGTTCTTGCCGAATTTCCGTATCCGTCAGGTGAAGGATTGCATATGGGCCACCTTCGTCCCTACACCGCGGGTGATGTGTATAGCCGCTTCTGTCGCATGAAGGGATACGAGACTCTTTTCCCGATGGGTTGGGATGCGTTCGGACTGCCGGCAGAAAATTTTGCAATCAAAAAGGGAGTTCATCCCCGCGTTTCAACAGAACAAAATATACAGAACGCAAAGAAACAGCTCGAAAGCTGGGGTATGAGTTTTGACTGGACGCGAGAAATTAATACAACCGACCCGGCATATTACAAATGGACGCAATGGATTTTTCTTCAGTTCTTCAAGGCAGGACTTGCGTATGAAGCAACCGGCATGATCAACTGGTGTCCAAAGGATAAGACGGGGCTTGCAAATGAAGAAGTTATCGATGGATGTTGCGAACGATGCGGCACGCAGGTAGAAAAAAAAGAAATGCGCCAGTGGTATCTCAAGATAACAGACTATGCGGAAAAACTGCTTGCGGGATTAACGGAACTGACGGAATGGCCAACGTCAATAAAGCTTCAGCAGGAGCATTGGATAGGACGCAGCGAGGGTGCAATTATTGATTTTCGCCTAAAAAACAGCCCGCTCAAAATATCCATTTTCACGACGCGCCCCGATACGCTTTATGGTGCAACCTATGTTGTACTTGCACCCGAGCATGATTTGCTTAAAAAATTGAATACCCCGATTGGCAACCTTCGTGAAGTAAAAGAATACCAAGATAAAGCGCGCGCAATTTCTGATATTGATAGGACTGTTCTTGGCCGCGAAAAAACAGGGGTTCCGCTCAAAGGAATAACGGCAATCCATCCTGCAACAAAGGAGGAAATACCCGTCTGGATAGCAGACTATGTTCTTGCATCCTATGGTACCGGGGCAGTAATGGGCGTTCCGGCGCATGATGACCGAGATCTTGCATTTGCAAAAAAGTTTAAGCTTCCGATCAAGATTGTTGTTCTGCCGGAAAAACCCGAGGCGGTTATCAAGAGAATGAGCAAGGCATACACAGGACAGGGGCGACTTGTCGCTTCAGGACCGTTCTCCGGACACCCCAGCGAACAGGCAAAAAAAGAAATTGTCGAGTATGTCAAAGGTTCCATGACCGTCAAATTCAAGCTTATGGATTGGGTATTTTCGCGTCAGCGATACTGGGGCGAGCCGATACCGCTTATCCATTGTGAACAATGCGGCATTGTTCCTGTCCCGGAGCAAGATCTGCCCGTTCGACTGCCCGATGTAAAAAAATATGAGCCGACCGGTACGGGCGAATCGCCACTTGCAGCGATCAAAACGTGGGTTGATACAATCTGCCCAAAATGCAAAGGAAAAGGGCATCGAGAAACAAATGTCATGCCTCAATGGGCTGGAAGCTCATGGTATTATCTTCGATATATTGACCCGCAGAACAAAAAATCAATGGCAGATACATCGCTCCTTGAACGATGGCTACCGGTTGATGTCTACTTTGGCGGTATGGAACACACAACACTCCATTTGCTCTACTCCCGATTTTGGAATTTATTTCTTCATGACCAAAAATGCGTTCCCCTGAAAGAGCCCTATTTCAAACGCGTCCCCCATGGTATTATTCTCGGTCCCGATGGCGAAAAAATGAGCAAGAGCCGCGGCAATGTTGTAAACCCTAATGACATTGTAAATCGATTTGGAGCAGATACGCTGCGAATGTATGAATTATTTTTAGGCCCCCATGAAGCAACGGTCAGCTGGGATGACAAAGGAATTATCGGTGTCCGTCGATTTCTTGAACGCGCATGGCGACTCTATACCGATTTTCTTATTCCAGAAAAAAATACTATTCACCCGCCTTCTGAATCATTTGTGCGGGGAATGCACAGAACGATCAAGAAAGTAACCGAGGACATTCCATCTTTTCGATTCAATACTGCAGTCAGCGCGCTCATGATGTGCATGAATACAATGACCGATTATGTGGTGCAAAAAAATGAAGCGATGCCACACTATCTTCAAGAAGCATTTCTTCTATTGCTTGCGCCCTTTGCTCCCCATGTTGCGGAAGAATTGTGGAGTCGTATGGGGCACGCTGAGACACTGACGTATGAGCCGTGGCCTGCCTATGACGTTGATCTTCTTCAAGAAAATTCCTTTACGTTAATGATTCAGATCAATGGAAAAACGCGAGACTCTTTGATCATTGCTACGAGCACCCCTCAATCGGATGTGATCGATCAAGTTCTTGCTCGTCCGGTTGTTCAAAAATGGACTTCCGGCAAAAAAATTGTTAAAACTATTTATATCGAGGGTCGATTGATAAATCTTGTTATCGCATAACAAAAATATATGCAAAGCGAGACACTTCAACGAAAAGTACAAAAGGAGTAGCAAAAAAGCTTGTTCTTTTTTGTCTATTTTTCCGATGGCCGTATCGGAATTTCATAATCCAAAAATTTCTAATTTTGAATACCCCCATATATTATGGCATATCTCAAACGAACCGACCCGGAACTCGCACAGTTTTTGCAAAATGAGCTCATCCGCGAACAAGACGGTCTTGAACTTATTCCTTCTGAGAACATTGTTTCTCCCGCAGTCCTTGAAGCCCTTGGCTCAATCGGAACAAATAAATATTCTGAAGGGTATCCGGGAAAACGATACTACGGCGGATGTGAAGCAGTTGACGCGATTGAAAATCTGGCTCGCAACCGAGCAAAAAAACTCTTCGGTGTAACTCACGCAAATGTTCAGCCCTACTCTGGATCCCCCGCAAACCAAGCGGTGTGCTTTGCGCTTCTCAATCCCGGCGAAACGCTCATGGGAATGAATTTATTCTTTGGAGGACACATGACCCATGGACTCAAGGTCAATTTTTCCGGCATCTACTACAATTCGGTGCAATATACCGCCCGACCGGATGGATATATTGATCTTGATGAAATGCGCGCCCTCGCACGAGAGCACCGACCCAAGCTTATTATCGTTGGTGGCACTGCGTATCCCCGCATCTATGAGTGGGCGGCGTACAAGGAGGTTGCTGATGAAGTCGGTGCATGGCTTATGGCGGATATTTCGCATGTTGCCGGACTTATTGCCGGCGGCCAGCACCCTTCACCGGTTGGCATTGCAGATGTTATTACCACAACAACCCATAAAACTCTGCGTGGTCCCCGTGGCGCCATGATCTTATGCAATGGTGATGAGAGTGACTTTCTCAAACCGCCACCGGAAAAAACCCGCCAATATCTTCCAACCATGATTGATCGGGCGATCATACCCGGACTTCAAGGCGGTCCGCACAATCATCAGACGGCAGCTATTGCGGTCGCGCTCAATGAAGCATTGCAACCATCATTCAAGGACTACGCGGCGCAAATCGTAAAAAACGCACAGGCACTTTCGCAAACACTTCTCTCCCATGACTTTCATCTTGTTACCGGCGGGACAGACAATCACCTTCTCTTGATTGATTTGACGAACAAGGAAATTACCGGAAAAATCGCCGAAAAAGCACTAGGCGAAGCAGGTATTACCGTTAACAAGAATACCGTTCCCCATGATCCGAGAAAACCATATGATCCTTCCGGTATTCGGCTGGGAACGCCGACGCTCACAACTCGCGGAATGAAGGAGGAGGAAATGAAATTTGTCGGTGACGCGATTGCGCGTGTTCTCAAAGAACCCAATAATGAATCGCTCAAAGCAACGATCCGTGCTGAAGTAAAAACGCTCTGTGACCGATTTCCGATCTATTCCGACCTCTCGTATGTCTGACGTATTTCCCCTCGACTGACGGAAATATTCCCAACGCTCGCGGAAGCAAGCGGGATGTGAAGCAATTATTCAAAAAACTTCACAAACACCTACCCGATATGCCGGAGTCAGATAATAAAAAATTCTTCACTTCCTTGATGAGACGCGATAATAATCACTCCATTCGCCGACATATTCGTGAGTAATCTCTTATGCCCGCCCAGACAGACAAAAAAAACAGTCATATCTACTTTTTCGTCGGAACAGACTCATTTTCCCGCGAGGAGAAAGTACGGTATTGGAAGAACAAATTTGAAGAAAAGTACGGCAAGGGAGGTATTAGTGTTATTGATTGTGATTCTTCGCGAAGCGACGAAGAGCTCTGTCAGGCGTTCAAAAATAGTCTCAGTGGATCTACTCTTTTTAGTACGCAAACGCTTGTTATTATAAAAAATATTTTCGTACGAAAACTTCCACTGACCCATCAGTATTTTATAGACCACAGCGGTTCACTACCCGATACACATTTTCTTGTTTTTTCTGATGAAAAGCATGATGGTCGATTGTCACTCGGAAAAAAAATTCTTGAGATGATAAAAAACAGATCTGCCATTCGGGAAGAATTCCAGCAGCCAGTCGGTACACAACTAAAAAAATGGATTATTGATCGAGCACAGAGCCATGGCGGAAGCTTTGATACTACCGCCCTTCCATTTTTTTTGAATCATTTCACGCAGACTCAAACCGCCGACCCGGCTGATGAGAATGATAATCCGCACGCAAACCTCTGGATTATTGATAATGAGATTCGCAAACTGACCGCGCATGCAAAAGATCGACCAATTACGGTTGATGATGTCCATGCGTGCACATCACTTCCAACACTGTCACATGTTTTTGACTTGATGGACGCTCTTCTTGCCCGCAATCCACACAATGCGCTGTGCTGTGCCCATTATGTTTTAGGGAATGATCAAAATATAAATACCCCGTCTCTTCTTGGAATGCTTGCTTTTCTAACGACGCAAATTCGCTCGTTTCTGCTTTTGAAAAACATGATTGAGGATAAAAAAAATGAGAGCGAAATTGCGAATCTTCTCGGATGGAATAACAAGCGCGTATGGGTCGTGGGAAAGAAGCTTGATCAATTCTCATCCAATCAGCTCCGCTTGATGTATGGCTTAGTGCTGGACTTCGAAAAAAAATTAAAAACAGGTGCGGGAAATCCGATTCTTGAACTTGATCTTCTTTTGCGGCGACTTGTTACGTGTTAGTCCGAGATACAAAAAACTCCCGGTCGGGAGTTTTTGTTTTTTATCTTATTTTTTGAGAGCGTTGATTTTCTTCGCAAGACGCGATTTCCGTCGCGCTGCGGTATTTGGCGAAATAATTTTATTCTTCGCCGCCTTGTCTACTTTCTGAACAAGCTTCTTATATGTTTCAAGTGCGCCTGCCGCTTCATTCTTTGCTACTGACTTGAGTGTCTGCTTTTTTAGGTACGCAATATTTTTCTTTACAAGCGTATTGCGCACGGTGCGCTTTTTCGTTTGTCGAAGTGCCTTGATTGCCGCTGCTTTATGAGCCATAAATAGTAAAAATTAAATTATCGAAAACGCATGGATGTAATTGATCCCTGTGCTTTCTTTTTGTGTTTTTTTAGTGCGACTCGTTTTTTCTTGTACATAAGAAAGGTAAATTATTAATTTCAGAAGCAGTTCTGTTGCTTCCACTCCGTATTCGTAGTACTCATTCGGACCGGACGGGACTCGAACCCGCAACCTCCCGCGTGACAGGCGGGTGCTCTAACCAGTTGAGCTACCGGTCCACACTATGTCGTGCGGCTCACGAGATTGCTTTTAACAGACAAAGAGAATAAAGCTAGTATACCAGCTTTTTTTGATTGTGCAAGAGTCAGATGGTTTACGCGTTTAACTCACTGTACTCCTTTTAAAATTAAGATTTGGGAGTACTGCCGAAACAACAATACATAATCCCCCAACTGCAACTGTCAATGTTAATGGTTCACCAAAAATAATGATGCCAAATAAAATACTAAATACTATTTCCACCAATCCGGTAAGTGCAGCAATACTCGCATCCATATGCTTTACCCCTTCGATAACAAACCAGAATCCAAATAAAGAAGCAATGGTATAACATACCTGCCAAAACCATGATGCTGAAAATGAAGGCATGACTTGTTGCTCTCCGCTTATAACGGAAAACAATATATTTGTAATTTCCACCTCTTTCATATTCCTAGAACTTTATCGCATGATTGTTTCCCATAATTTATCATCAATCTCAAGGTATCCATTTTTGAGGTTCTTTTCTCGCGCTTTCATTGCTCTTTCGCCTGGCATAAGTATTTCATCTGTCCCAATCAACCTATGCGTGGTTTTTATATAATCAGTAAACTCCTGATTCTTATGCTTCATAACATCCAACGACGTTGTCAAACTTGGATTCCAAACCATAATCATTGCACCTCGTGTTTTTATTTGGTAATCGCGAGTATCTGGTTTTTCTCGTTTCTCAAACCCCCTTCCCAAAAATGATCCTGTCATGATTTCGATAAATAATCCCAAGGCAAACCCTTTGTAGTCTCCCATCGCTTCGACTGAATATGCATCATCTGGATCGACTGTGTACTCTCCTGTTTTTGTATAAAACGTTTTTTCTGGAAGTTTGCTTCCGTCTGCTTTTGCTTTCCGCACTTCTCCCCATGCTCGTTTTGATGTCGCCATATCAATAAGAATTGGCGCGTTTTCGCTTGGAATACCGATACCTATTGGATTTGTTCCAATAACCGGATCGTATCCGCCGGGTGGCGCAAGCATTGGTACGCCTCCATTATTTATGACAAGCCCAATCATTCCTTTATCGCTGATATGCTGTGCAATGATTGCCGGTCGCAACCATGATTTCATGTTTTTAATACATCCAACAGCTACTCCCTCCTTTTCTGCTTTATTAACAAGCATGTCAGCCAATATTCTTCCCACATATGCCCCGGGGAGGGTATCGGCATCCATTACAGCATATGCATGCGTTTCCATAATAATTTTTGCATTTTTCCCCTTCATGTCTGGAATGAGTTCAAGAAACGCGGGAAACGCTAACAGCCCATGACTTTGCTTGCCTTGCAATTCACCTTCAAGATAATCGTTAGCAAGAACAGATATCATTTCTTCTGCAAGCCCTCGCTTTTGTAACGCATGTTCAAGCTCCTTTCTGATTTTTTCGATCGATACTTTCATGGTTTTATTCATTTATCGTTGAATCCATCATCTCCTCAAGCTCTGATAACGCTATTGGGAGCTCTGTAAATCCATCCTCCGCACAAATATGACCGGCATTCTTCAAAACAAGAATCTTGGAACCGAGCTTTTCAAACTTCTCCTTATTTTCTTCAAATGCTCCATAGGGATCGTTGTCCGAGATAATCAGAGACGATTTTGGAAGTACGGCTTTGATATGTGTTGTATGAATAGGCTGTTCAATCCATGGATGGGCAATTCCTTTTGACTCATCTTCAAGATTTTCAAGATTAAACCATCCAGCAACAAACACGGCTCCGCCAACCACACGAGTCAATTCAAGATGTAAATCAAGGTATCGAAGAATTGCCTGACATCCGATGCTGTGACCAACAAAATATGTATCCTTATCTGGTGAGCCCACAACAGAAGAGAGCTTGGCAACCCACTGTTCGATGACGGGGTTATCTGGATTTGGCATTTCAGGAACCAATATTTCACATCCTTTCTTCACAAGTTCACTTGAGAGCCATGGCAGCCAATGTTCATGCGGTGACCCCGACCAACCATGGATAATAAATACTCTTTTCATATCATAATTTTATTTATAGCAAGCATTACATTGAAGCCGCTGTTTTAAGTTTTTACTAAATTTGCCATCTCTTTTCTTAATGCGCGCGGTCTAATGTGTACATTTCTTCGCAAGCAAAGTCGAGCAAACCAAATCAATGAAATAACAATAAGAATAAGGCTCAGCCACTGTGGCGCACGAAGTCCGGCAATGATCGGAACGCTATCAATCCGAAGAAGCTCAATACAAAACCGCCCAATTGAATAGAGGAGAAGATAGCTGAAAAAGATCATCCCCTCATAAAAAACTGAATGTGCTTTAATACAACGAAATAGGAGATAAACAAGGAACAGAAAAATAAATACGTCTACGGTTGATTCATATAAAAATGTGGGGTGAAAAAATGTGAACGCTTCAAACCCTCGCGCACGATGCGCCAAGTCAATTGGAATGCCCCAGGGAAGATGTGTTGGGAACCCATACGCTTCTTGATTGAAAAAGTTTCCCCATCTCCCAATTGCTTGACCAAGGACAACGCCGGGTGTGCAAAGATCAAGAAGTCGCAAAAACGAAAGGTTATTTTTTTTGCAATAAAAAAATAACCCGATAAGCCCTCCTGCTAGCGCCCCGTGCCAGACCCATCCCCCATGCCAGACCGCAACAATTTCTTCAGGATGGACAGAGAAATAATCCGGGTGATATAAAACAAACAATAGCCGCGCGCAAACCACTGCGGGAATCAGCATCCACAATAGCGCCCCATCAATAGCGTTCGAATAATCGCGATGCAGGAGCGTTTTTAATTTTTTTGCCAGATAGAGTGATACGCCATATGCGATAAGCACGCCAGATGAAATCCATATCCCGTACAGAGAAAATCGCATATTTTCAAAATCGAACATTAAACAAGTTCATCCTCCTCCCCGGAAAAAATTTTTTTAAGGATTGCCATTTGACTCTGAGAAAACTGCTGATACTCATTTTCTTCAACTCCTTTTCTTGCATCTACTATTGCCGGATCGCCACCATAGACAAGGACAATTGAACGCAGAAGCTGATCCGCGCTCCCGGTTCGCTGAATGCGCTCCATATATCGCGGAATGTGAGGTGGATCGACCGGATACCCAAGATAATTTCGATCAAACAGCTCTTCCAGACTCATAGAACATAATTCGCCAAGATAATGAGAACGACGCTCTTGACTGAGATAGTTGAGCATTTCGAGGGCTACCAAACTTGCGCTTATCAGATAGGGAAGTCCCCTCCAGGATGTTAAATAATTTGCTTGTTCTCCGACACGAAATTTCTTGTCATCTTTTGCATCCTGGGAAAAAATTACTCCGACCGAAGGAAAACGCCGATAATATTCTGTATTCAAACGATGCGCCTCCAGACAAAAATCAAGTGTTGCTGTGACTTCCTCTTCCACTTCATGTTTTATAGGGGCGACTTCACCCTCATCCATTTCGTCAACATCTCTGAAGCGTTGGAGAACAAGATCAACCAACGATTCGTGAAGATGATTTCGAATAACGGACAGGTCTTTGCGAACATTTCGAATGCGGGCAATAAACGGAATGACTCCTTCTTGGTGATCGTGATGCAACATTTTTTTGCCAAGGGAGAGCGTGAGGAGAAGCTCACTATGAGTCAACAACTCCCCTTTCGTTTCCTTTACCGCAAGATCGATGAGCATTTTTCGCGTGTCATACATCTCATTGGCAAGCTCTTTTGATATGCCGCATCCGGAAAAAATAAGCTCCGCGAACGCCTCTCGTTCTTCTTTTTGTTTTTGCTCGTTCTCATCTGCCCCAAATCGAGCTTCCACATAATTTTCCGGTAGTATATTACCGTCCGCCGAAGTTTCTTGTGTCATACATTATATTCTTTCAATTTCTATTTCATTACGCTCAACCGCAAGTATACGATCACCTTTTCGCACCAGTCCCGCCTTTTTCAGCTCATCAATTGGATATGCTGCGCCGGGCAACACCGTAACACCCCTCACAAGATTCAGCTGATGACGATTCAAAGATTTTCTTGAGAATCCAACAATACGAATCTCAAGACGATGACCTGAAATCAAACGAATCAGTCCGGGATCGTCATCTTTTACTAAAATAAGTTTTATTTTTTTTGTGCGGGCAATATCGGCAGCGGCATGGGCCACCATTTCCTGTTCCATTTTTTCACGCGCCCCCCGATCACAGACGTAGTCATCGTAATGCGATTTTTCGGTTTCCTTCGCAATGCGCGCCATCATGACAACCGTTTCAACCGGATATTTTCCCATAGCGCTTTCTCCTGAGAGCATAATGGCATCAGTATGATCAATAACAGCGTTTGCAACATCAGATACTTCTGCTCGTGTTGGCCGACTATTTGCAATCATGGACTCAAGCATTTGAGTCGCGACAATAACCGGCCTGTGAGCGCTGATACATTTTTTTATCAATGTTTTCTGAACGATCGGAACCTTTTCAGCCGGAATCTCAATCCCAAGATCACCACGTGCAACCATAATACCATCAGAAACTGCTAAAATTTCATCAAAATTTTGAACCGCCTCCCACCGTTCTATCTTTGGAATAATACCGATCGAGGCGGCGGATGGCGCTGTTGTCGAAAAACGCTTCAAGAGCGTACGAAGCGCTTTGATATCACGCGCAGCTCGAACAAAAGAAAGCGCGATATAATCAACTTTTTGACTCACGCCAAAAACAAGGTCATCCTTGTCCTTCTTTGTCATGCTCGGCGCGCTGAGCGTTGAACCCGGAACATTGATCCCCTTATGGGACTTCACGATACCACCAACAACGACCGTACAATACATCCATGATTCTTTTATCTTTGTTACCTTCAAATCCATTGTTCCATCTGCAATCAGAATGTGCTGCCCCACGCGGACATCCTTCGCAAGCGGCGGATAATGATTTGGGAGCATGACTGGCGTATTGTTTTCTTTGTACTCGCTTTGCGGGAGTAAAATAATAGTTTGCCCCTTTTTAATTTCCACCCCCGCATCTCTGATTTCCCCAATGCGAATACGAGGACCCTGCAAATCCTGCAGAATTGCGATCGGCTCACCCGTTTCCTTGGCAACAGCACGAATATTCTTTATGAGCTTTGCATGATTTGCATATGATCCATGCGAAAAATTCAAGCGCGCAACATTCATTCCGGCCTTCACCAACTTTTTTAATACCTCCTTACTTTCTGAGGATGGCCCAATAGTACAAACAATTTTGGTTAATTTCATAGCAAATGGTTAGGGTTTAACGTACAAGGGTAGTATAGACAAAATTGTCCCCATTGACAATGAATGCTCGTGCGGTATGGTAGTGGTATTGTATCAATCATTATGTTCTCCCAATCACTATGTTGATATCAAAAACAACAACAACGTGGTCGAGCTACAAGGATACCGGCACTTCTCTATTATTTCGAAGAGGAGCATTTTAGCTATCCGTCATACACAATCTGACGCCACCGGTTGAATTCGCCTCTTCGGGCGATTTTTTATTCTATCTTTATTTATGAAAAAAAACATATTTCGTATTCTGATAATAGCGCTTATTGGATACTGCACGCTCCAAATACCGCTGTCACAGCTTGTCGGATCAAAAACCGTATTTACACTTTTTGATTCTTTTGCTCCCAGTGTTGGTTCCTTTATTGGCATTATCCCGGGGATCATTGCAGTATTTTCCGTGCATCTTGCCAACTTTCTTATTCACGGCGCACACAGTGATGATGCGGGGACTATTATCCGATTTTTTCCCGTGCTCTTTTCTGTTCTGTATTTTGCAAAGAAAAATCCTATCAATGTCGCTGTCCCTCTTCTGGCTATTGGGGTGTTTCTTGCAAATCCTGTCGGAAGAACGGTATGGTATTTTTCGCTATTCTGGCTTATTCCGATTATCACCTATCGTATACAGAATCGTTTTTTGTTTGCTCGCGCGCTCGGCGCGACATTTACCGCTCACGCTGTTGGTGGAGCGCTTTGGATATGGACGTTTCATCTTCCCGCATCTGTTTGGAATTCCTTGATCCCTGTTGTTATTCGCGAACGGCTTATTTTTTCACTTGGCATTACTCTTTCATTTCTTTTCCTCAATAACCTGGTGCGTTTTCTTGAAAAAAAACACATCATACGTTTTGGATTAGCAACAGAGGAATCATATCTCCTTCCATCGCTCAGGGTCTATGATTAATATGCTTACCACGCCGCATCCACGCATCACCGCGTTTATTGCCGCAAGTATTGATGGGAAAATAGCATTAAAAAAAAGAAAGGTGCCCGACTGGACGAGTATTGAAGACTGGCGATTTTTCCAAGAATCGCTTTTACATTTCGATGCGGTTATCGTCGGGCGCAACACCTATCATACTGCCGCACAAAATCTCCGAAGAAGACGAACCTATGTTTTTTCCCGACGAATTAAGCGGTGTTATACAAGAGGCGGAGTTACGTTTATAAATCCGGAACGCATTGACATCCGCACCATTCTTCGAGAACATACCCGTGTTGCTCTTCTCGGCGGCAGTGCCATCTATGGTTATTTTTTAAAAAAAAATCTTATAGATGAGCTGTATCTTACGATTGAGCCATTGCTATTCGGACGCGGCATACCGTTACTCACCCTCGCAAGGCGCATCCCCATCAGAAGATATATATTGCACAGCGCAAAACGCCTCAACACGACCGGAACACTTCTGCTTCATTACAAGAATACCAACCTATGATTGTCACGCCAATAAAAACTCGCATCTTTATTGAAAACGAAAATCTTGAATCGTTTATCCAAGAACATATTGCTGCTTTTCAAAATAATTCGATTATTGTGGTAACGTCAAAAATTGTTGCTCTTTCAGAGGGACGAACCTACGACGGCAACAGCGAGGAGGAAAAAGAACGTCTCGCAACACAGGAGAGTGACTGGATCATGCGCACAAAATATGTCTGGTTGACTTTAAAAGGCGGGATGCTTATGGCATCAGCGGGTATCGACGCATCGAACGCAAATGGAAAACTTATTTTACTTCCAAAAAATTCCTTTGATACCGCCACACGTCTTCGAGCACATTTTCTAGAACACTCGTCTATTGCCAACCTTGGCATACTGATTACCGACAGTCGCATGTTGCCTCTGAGAGCAGGCGCACTCGCTTATGCAATCGGATATGCGGGATTTAATGGGATCCGCGACAATCGCGGCAAATCCGATATCTATGGAAGAATACTGAAACTTTCTCAAACTGATGTTGCAGACGGTCTCGCATCAGCTGCGGTGATCACCATGGGAGAAGGCGCCGAACAGATTCCCCTTGCCATTATTACCGACCCGCCGGTTGAGTGGACTGACAGCCCGCCCGATCCAAAAGAGCTTTCAATTCCACCAGAGGACGATCTCTACCGCCCCTTTTTTGAAAACCTTCCGAACAAACTCTCTGCAAAATAAAAAGAAGCCTCACTATCTGTGAGGCTTCTTTCCTTTTCGGCGAACGAAGACTAGTATCCGTAATCCATTCCGCCGCCCATACCGCCCATACCACCCGGCATTCCACCACCATGGCTATCTTCTTTCTTTTCCGGAATATCTGCAATAACAACTTCTGTTGTTAAAAGCATGGATGAGATTGACGCAGCATTCTGAAGAGCAGAACGCGTCACTTTTGTCGGATCGATGATACCCGCCACAACAAGATCTTCATAGCTATCTTTTGCAGCGTTATATCCTTCCGCACCCGTACGTTTCTTTACTTCTTCAACTACAATACTCCCATCTTTCCCTGCGTTGGATGCGATTTGTCGCAACGGCTCTTCGAGCGCGCGCTTCAAAAGCGCAATCGCAACTGCTTCTTCAGATGAGTCCGTCTTGACCCCTTCGAGCGCTTTTGCAGCACGAAGAAGTGCAACGCCACCTCCCGGAACAATACCCTCTTCAACGGCTGCCTTTGTTGCCGCCAATGCATCTTCAATACGATATTTCTTTTCCTTCATTTCCGTTTCAGTTGCCGCACCAACTTTCAATACAGCGATACCTCCAGCAAGTTTTGCAAGACGTTCCTGCAATTTCTCTTTGTCATATTCCGATTCTGTAATCTCAATCTGTTTCCGAATCTGCGCAATACGACCCTTCAACGCCTCAGCGTCGCCTTTGCCTTCAACGATTGTTGTGTGATCTTTTGTGGCAACGACTTTTCGCGCGCGCCCCAATGATTCAAGTACCGCATTTTCGAGCTTCAATCCAACTTCTTCTGAGATCACTTTACCACCAGTCAATACTGCAATATCTGCAAGCATCTCTTTTCGGCGATCGCCAAATCC
>Ga0172375_10004371_pt1 | contig 20897 bp, 19 predicted proteins | sample LakKiv1m_FD_114537 | JGI IMG/M metagenome (GOLD analysis project Ga0172375, IMG submission 114537) | Freshwater microbial communities from Kabuno Bay, South-Kivu, Congo - kab_092012_11.1m | ecosystem: Environmental > Aquatic > Freshwater > Lake | place: Democratic Republic of the Congo...
GTAAAATGGAGCGCTATGGCAGTCTCCCTGACTGCGGGAGATAAAGGTCCTTTCCTGATCCAGAGCACAAAGTCTCTTCCTGCAGCAGTTCAGGTTAATGTGACCCGGAATTCGGAATACCTGCAGATCAATACGGGTGAACTACTGGCAGAGATACCTCTTTCCGGCGATTATTTTATGAAACACATTTCGATCAAAGGAAATATTGTGGCAACTGACGGACAGCTGGTCTGCACGCTGGAAGACCGAACCCGGTTTGAAAATTCAGGGATCCTCCGCTATCAGAAATTCACGGGAAGGGTTACAAGAGTCACGCTGGAACAAAGCGGACCGGTGGTAGCAGTCGTAAAAATTGAAGGTAACCACTGTCTGGTTTCCGGAGAGCGTGAGTTCCTGCCATTCTCTGTTTATCTCTATTTTTATGCAGGACAATCCAATATAAGAATGGTCCATAGCTTTGTCTTTGACGGAGACGACCGGAAAGACTTCATTAAGGATCTCGGTGTAGTGTTCACTGTCCCTTTCAGGGAGGAGATTCAAAACCGGCATGTTGCTTTTTCCGGTGAAAAGGGCGGACTCTGGGCTGAGCCTATCCAGCCTCTGGATGGCCGGAGAATTATCACTCATCCTGAAGTGAGAAACCCTTATCAGATGCAGTTAAATGGTGAACGTATTCCTGATAAAGCCAGCTATCCCCAGCCTAATCAAAAATTGCTCACTGACTTTGCTGTATGGGACGGCTTTAAGCTTGCACAGATCTCTCCCAATGGATTCACTGTAACAAAACGAACGGGTTCAGAATCATCCTGGCTGGCTGCAGGAGCAGGGAAACGTGCTGAAGGACTTGTATATGCAGGTGATGTAAGCGGCGGGCTGGCTGTAAGTCTTAAGAACTTCTGGCAATCCTATCCCGCTTCCCTGGAGATCCGGAATGCGAGAAGCACAGAAGCCAGCCTAAAGGTATTTATGTGGTCTTCCGATGCACAGGCAATGGATCTCCGACATTACGACACAATTGCTCATGACCTGAATTCAACTTACGAGGATGTTCAGGAAGGATTGAGCACACCATTTGGCATTGCCCGTACCAGTGAACTGACATTATTCCCTTTAAGTTCAGTGCCATCAAAAGAGAACCTTGCAGAAATGAGCAAAGAGGGAGCCTTCCCAGCGAGGCTTGTCTGCACTCCAGAATATTATCATCAGACTGGTGCTTTCGGATCATTATGGAGCATGCCTGACCGCTCAACAACAACAAGAATGTGGATGGAAAATCAACTGGACAGCAGTATCTTATTTTACCGGAAAATGATTGATCAGCAATTCTGGTATGGATTCTGGAATTATGGCGACATAATGCATTCACAGGACTCACCCCGTCACGTCTGGCGGTACGACATTGGCGGGATGGCATGGGATAATTCAGAGCTTGCACCTGATATGTGGTTGTGGTATAGTTTTCTCAGGAGTGGTGATCCCGAAACATTTAAGATGGCAGAGGCTATGACCAGGCACACCGGGGAAGTGGATAGTTACCATCTCGGCAGTCTTAAAGGTCTTGGCTCACGTCACAATGTATCCCATTGGGGGTGTGGCGCTAAGGAAGCACGAATAGCACAGGCAGGGTTCCGTCGGTTTTACTACTACCTCACAACAGATAACCGCACAGGCGACATAATGCGTGAAATGATCGATGCAGAAAAAAGTATCGTAACCCTTGATCCTATGCGCCTGGCATTGCCTTTTGACCAGGCTCCTGTAAAAGCACCTGCCCGCTTACGTTTTGGACCCGACTGGATAAGCCTCGTTTCCAACTGGATGACTGAATGGGAACGAACCGGAGACAACCGTTGGCGGGATAAGATCGTAACAGGAATGGATAGTTTCTCAAAAATGCCTCATGGCGTCTTCTCGGGTAAAGGAGTCTTTGGATTTGATCCGGCAACAGGTAAAATCACCCTGGAAGAAGATCAGAGCATGGAGGTTCACTCCATGCACCTTGCAACCATCATGGGAGGAGCTGAGATGATGTTTGAACTTCTGTCGTTCCTTGACCATAAGGAATTTATGAATGCATGGCTTGAATATTGCGAGTACTATTCAATGCCCAGGAATGATCCCTCCCGTTCGACAAAAAATGCCAACCTTCCTGTGAACGGATTCCTTGTCCCCAGGCTGACTGCTTATGCCGCTATGGTTAAAAAAGATCCTAAACTCGCCGAAAGAGCCTGGTCAGAATTTCTGGGCCGAATGTCCGTAACCCGGTCAATGTACTCTACAGTAAAAGTTTCACCTCCCCTGGTATTGAACGAACTGGATGAGAACCGGAGAATAAGCACCAACAGTGTTGCACAATGGGGACTCAATGCAATCTTTCTCCCGGGGATCATCGGTGAGAAGAAACCCTGAAATTGCTTATCTCCTGGTGCGACCAGGTGGAACGAAAGCCAAAATAGCCTTCTCTTAAAGGTGAAGGATCATTATAAGTGAAATAACAGATACCATCTGCCCAAAATGATGTGGTCCCGTTGAGCACTTCAATTTTAATATGATAATCCTTGTTGGGTGTGAGCAGGTGTCCTGTGTCTGTATATTCCTGTAAAAGAGTACGTTCCCCGTTACCTTCATATTTCCGGAAACGTGTTGTGCTGTTTGTGTTACCTCCCATACCAACATAATATAGCTGAAGGGAATCGTACTGTTTCAGAACTCCCTCCCTTGTAAATAGATCCTGATTACGTGGATCTGAAGCCATCCAGAATACATTCATGTCGGAAAGACGGTCGTTTTTACCATCAGCTACAACTACTTTGCGGTCAAATTCAATTATAAAATCCCCCTTTAACAGTTTATTTAACCATACGGTGACACCTCCTTTGGTGTCAAGGATAAGTTTGTTATTTTCCGTATAAACTTTTGACCCCGGCAGAGGATCAACTTCGGGTATCCATATATTAGTATCCAGCGCATTCTTGAAATTATCAGAAAAATATACTCCAAAAAAGAATCCGGGATGCGGCGGCTGATTATAAGCAACATTCTGCCATGCAACACTCAGGCGGTATTGAGGATCGCACATAAATGACCTGAAACGGTAATCCGTAGGGATTACTGTTGTATAAATTCTCAATTCCGAATTATCGCCGGTTCTCCAGATCACTTCTTCGCGCCAGTCGCCGAACAGATCTGCACTAAGGCAGGGTGTTGCTTTACTGCCGTTATTTGAGACACATCCTTCGGCTGTTAAAAGATTAACAGTACTTTCACTTTCCCAATCCCATTTATCGATCCTGTTTTTGTCGAGCAGTTCTCTTGTCAGGTCACCATCCCACCATATCACAAAGTTTGTAGAAGAGGGTGTTTCTTCAGTAATTGTTTTTCCATGTACGTTCCTCAATCCTCCCGGCCCTCCCCAGTTTTCAAAGCCGGGATGCTCCGGATCGATGTCAGCGGCGACTCCTCTTCCAACATCGGCGCCTGGCCCCACACTGAAAATTATTTCGCCGGTTTTTGCATCGAACATTGCTGCTCCAGGTGTTTTCAGCTCTATTGTTTTTCCTTCATTTTCATGAATTCCGAATACTTCCAGCCCCGGACGGGTAGGATCCATGTCGGAAATGTGAAGTGCATCACCATGACGCAGTCCTGTGGAATACAATCCCTTACCATCATCATCGACTGTCATTGCACCAACACAGAACTCATCTTTACCGTCACCATCCAGGTCGCCGGCACTTGCATCATTGGCGCTATAGGAGTATCGGCGACCGGATATTTCGCCGCCTTCCGGAATTTCCAACGGAATTGATATATATTGCCGTTGTGGCACATCAGAAGATAGTTTAAACGGCCTTCCTGCGGGGACCTCAGCCTTATCTGAATTGTTTGTTACATACCAGGCATTTTGTTTCGAAAAGTCGGCATTATCATCAATAAACCAGCTTACAGACGAAAGTGGTTGTGAATTCAGCTTTACGGGTTTAGAGTTGTCAGTCAGCCGGTAAATATTGAAAGCTATGTTCTGAGGATCGCTGTTGAGCATCCGCCAGCTTATGAAAACAGATTTTTCTCCGGTGCGCACAGCTACTACACCCCGTCCAAGGTTTTCCATTTGCCTTTGAGCAAAAGCAGGAAGAAAACCTGCTGCCAGAAATAAAAACAGAGATGCTCTTACTGCGTTTTGAATTTTACATTTCATCGGCATTTTGTGTAGTATTCATAATAGAAAAAACTACAGGTCTTTTACCATCCATATTGTACATCCGAAATGGCCTGAGCTACCAAGGGGGCCGGGAATGTTTCTGAAACCTGCTTTTTCGTACAGGCTGATGGCCCTTCCCAGCTCAGGAAGAGATTCAAGGTAAAGTTGTTTATATCCCAGCCGGCATGCCGATCCAAAAGTTTTCTCCATTAGTTCCCTGCCCAGTCCCTTGCCCCGGTAATGTGAGAGCAGGTAAAGTTTCTGAAGCTCTGCACAGCCATCAGGAAGTCCCGGAGTTGGAAAAACACCGCAACCTCCTATTATTTTTCCATCATCTTCTGCTATCCAGTATTCAGAACCGGGAGTGCTGAAAAGAGTAAAGAGATCATCGGTTGTCGGATCAAAATAGACGGTTCCGGGGCGGGCAATCCCGAATTCCCTGAAAACTGAGCGTATCAGTTCAGCAAGAGGTTTATTGTCTTCTTTTACCAGATGCCTGTAATGGATTTCCATAGTGCCGGTTTACCAATCAAAACAAATTTAACAAATAAACTCTCAGGATATAAATCATTAAATGACATTTCATAATTATTTCATTGAGCTTGTTTCGCCTTCGGGCTCCGAGGCAGTCTGGATCCCTGCAGCAACTTCAGGGATTATTCCCATTTTAATATAAACCGGATGTACAATGTTTTTTAGTTCAGGAAGTTTTCTCAGGAAGAAGAGAGCTCCGATAACGCATGATACTCCTCCCACCAGTATTGTTTCCGGAGTTCCAATTGTTTTGGCCAGGAAGCCTGAGAGTAAACTTCCGAAAGGAGCTGTACCCATAATGGCCATTGTGTAAAAACCCATCACCCTTCCCCGTTTATCATCATCAGTAATAGTCTGGATAATTGTATTGCTCGAAGCAGTATGAAGCATCATCCCAAGACCCACCAGAACCATCAGAATAAGGGTCACAGGGAATATTTTCAGAAATGACATAACTATCAGACCGGTACCAAAAAGAGCTGCAGCAGCCGGGATCAGGCGCCCGAGTTTAATAAGTGACTCACGAGATGCCAGGTAAACGGCTCCCAGCAAGGCTCCGAGTCCGGCAGCTCCCATCAGGAATCCGAATGTATCTGATCCTCCATGGAGCACTTCTTTGGCAAAAACCGGCATGAGAACGGTATATGTCGATCCCATGAGGCTGACAATTCCAAGCAAAAGTATAAGATGTTTTATCGGGGCATACCCAAATGTATAATCGAGGCCTTCCCTGATCTCCTTAAACATGTGATGTTCTTTTTGGGGGATCTCTCTCGGCCTTACTTTCATCATCAGGAGTGAGATAATTACAAATATGTAGCTGATTGCATTTATAAGAAAGCAGATCCCCTCTCCTGCCGTGGCCAGTATAAGTCCCGCTATTGATGGTCCTATCAGCCTGGCGCTGTTGAACATCATTGAATTGAGGGCTATTGCATTTCCAAGGTCTTCCTTTTTTTCGACCATCTCCAGTACAAAGGAGTGCCGCGACGGTACATCAAAGGCGTTTACACAGCCCAGGAGTACGCTTAAACCAACAATGTGCCACAGCTGAATACTCCCGCTAAGTGCGAAAATTGCGAGAACAAAAGCCTGGACCAGGGATATAATCTGAGTTATCAGAAGGACTTTATACCTGCTGAACCTGTCGGTTATTACACCTGCAAATGGCGCCAGCAAAAAAGTTGGAATCTGACCGGCAAAGCTTACAACACCCAAAAGGAAAACCGAGCCTGTGATGTGGTAAACAAGCCAGGGCATAGCAAGCCGCTGCATCCATGTACCTATGAGTGATATGCTCTGCCCGCCAAAGAACAACCGGTAGTTTTTGTATTTAAGCGAACGGAATATTGTATTTATCCTGTCAGAGAACATTTGCCAGGTATAATACTGAAATAACAATAATAGTAAGTGAGGATACAAGTACCGGAAACCATACAGGAGCTATCCAGGGAACAGGTATAAGGAAAAGAACATCAATGGTCTTAAATGTGGGGGGCCATTTGATGAGTATGTAAAGTGACAAATAATAGAATAGGTCCCAGAAGGCGAAGGTCCAGAGGAAAAAGATGCCTTTCTCGGGCCAGGTTTCGCCAACCAGCAAAGCTATTGTTACAAGCATTACGATAGTAGCCACCTCCCTCGAAATTTCCATATTCAGAAACCTCTTTGGAAATTTCCCTACTGAGATTTTATTTGATTCTGTATCAAGTATCCCCAATGCTTTCCGCAGGTAAACAACTACTACTCCTTCAAGGTGCGCCATTGCGATTCCGAAAATTGCGAGGAAAAATAGTTTTAGAAACATTCAGTACTTTTATTTAAGTCGCAATTTAACGAAATTCAGAAAATTAACCACGGAGTGACACTGAGTCTGACACGGGGGTTCACGGAGTTCTACCATTGTAACTCCGTGAATAAATCCGTGTTACTCCGTGGTTAAAAGAATTTTTTTCTGAAGGACAAAGCAACGTTTACCAGTAAGATCATTACCGGAACTTCATCCGGGATTTCTTTTGCAATACTTTTGCTATTCTGGTTTTAACGCTGAAACAGTAATACTGATAATCCCGGTATCCCCGGAATGATATGATTTCAATTCGGCAGGGTTGTTAAGTTCTGAAAGTAACGAATCAGGAAGCCTGATCTCTTTTTGTTTATGCACTTTCACATTAAGGAATCCCGTATCTTCTACGATCTTCAGATATTCGTTCATTTCACTTGCCCCGGAAACACATCCGGCAAACATCTCGGCATCCTTCTGCATTTTTTCTGACAGAGTGCCTTTTATTACAACATCCGAGACACAAAAATTTCCACCCGTTTTCAGCACCCTGAATATTTCCCTGAATGCTTTTGATTTATCTGGAACAAGATTCAGGACACAATTTGAGATTACAACATCAAATTTATTATCACCAAATGGCATATCCTCAATATCTCCAGACACAAAATCGACATTTGTGAATCCCAGTTTTCCACAATTCTCTTTTGCCTTGCCGATCATTTGTTCTGTCATGTCAATACCTGTAACTTTTCCTGTTTCACCGACTAAAGCCCGGGCGACAAAACAATCATTACCGGCTCCGCTACCCAGGTCAAGTACATGATCACCCTTTTTTATACCTGCAAAATCTGTCGGTATTCCGCAACCCAGGTTCATGTCTGCTTCAGGAATATATCCTACCTTGTTTTTGTAATCTTCGCTGAAAACAGTATAGTCAATCTCTGGTCCGCAGCATGAAGTTCCGCAGCAGCATGATTTTTCACCTGAATTCTGTTCTGCAATCTTCCCGTATTTCTCTTTTACAATCTTCTTTAACTCTTCCGTTTTCATTTTCAGTAATTTAAACTCGTTATACTGTTCTCTATTCCCATTGGTGTATCTTGGTGTTTTTAATAATTTCTTGTATTAGATTCTTCCGGTCTGATCTTTAATCATTTATTATTCTCTCTGCTATTATTACAGCACTGGCCACACATTCTTCGCATTTGATATCAAAGAGTTTCCTTTCCATAATTTTTCTATGGTCCTCAGGGTCAGTCATATCAAGCCCGTCAAGGAGCTCCCTGCAATTTGTTGAACCATGGATCTTTTTGAATTCTTCAAAGAATTCCCTGGTTTTTTCATAGGTCAGCTGTTTCTTTTCTTCAGGATCATTAATTCCTTTACCATACTTCAATCCTATTGCCATCAGGGCTCCGGTAACGGCGCCGCATGTAAGCTGCTGACGTCCCATGCCGCCACCGAATGCACAGGAGACTTTGAGCGAGTCGTTTTCAGAATAACCGGCTTCATTACTAAAAACAGTAAAAACTGATTGTGAGCAATTGAATTTATTACGGAAATATTCAATTGCCTTTTCTGATTTCTTCATTTAACAGAGGATTGATATTCGTGACATATAAATTATGAAATTCCTTTTTTATCTGGTCTCTAACCCTTCGGAATTCACTAATTATGAATTCCTCCTGACCTTTGGCTTTTGAGGGATCTTCAAACCCAATATGTAATCTGTGCTTCACTTTACCCATGAACACCGGGCATGTTTCATTTGCATGATCACATACTGTAATTACATAATCCCATTCTTTGTTCAGGTACTGGTCAACAAGCTTAGGAGTGTGATGACTGATATCAATACCTGCTTCCTTCATCACCATTACTGCCTTCTGACTTATTTTTTCTGCAGGTTCCGTTCCCGCTGAGAAGACAGTGATCCTGTCATCAAAACTTTGCAGGAAGCCCTGAGCCATCTGGCTGCGACAGCTGTTTCCGGTACATAAAATCAGCATTTTCATCCTGAACTTTTATTAATGTAAAAATACATATTCATTTGATATGAAAATAATAATTAATTCGTATTTTTACGAAATACACTAAATTTACCTTTTGTAAAATTGCAAATTATGGAAATTGTTATTCTTGGAACCGGTTGTTCAAAGTGCAAGGCACTTGAAAAGCTGACTCGCGAAGCTGTAGCGGAAATGGGCATTAATGCCTCTGTTCGCAAAGAAGAGGACATAGTTAAGATAATGAACTACGGGATAATGCATACTCCCGGGATGGTTATAAACGGAAAGGTGGTCTTCAGCGGAAGGATCCCTGCCGTTAAAGAATTAAAAGAAATACTAAACAGTAATCAAAATTCATCGCTATGAAAACAATGAGGTTTCTTCTGTTACTTGCTATTATGATTCCTGTGCTGTCATGCAACGGACAGCAGGAAAAAAAAGTTACTCCCATCTCTTCGACAGCATCCTCTGATAAGATCGAAGCCTATTATTTTCATTTTACAGCGCGTTGTACAACCTGTAAAACAATAGAGGCAAAAGCAAGGGAATACCTTGAAACAGGATATCCGGAAAGGTTTAAGAACGGACAAATCACGTTTCAATCAGTAAATATTGACGAAGCTGCAAATAAGTCTCTTGCCGGAAAGCTGGGCATTACCGGGCAGACTCTTTTGCTGGTCAGAGGCGAACAGAAGATCAATATTACCAATGAAGGATTCCTGTACGCAGTGGCGAAACCTGAAAAATTCAATGAGGTTATCAGAGAAAAGGTTGATCTTTTGTCACAGAATAAATAATGGAATTCCTTACCAATCTTCTTGATAACAGCACAGTGCCGTGGCTGACGGCATTGTTGCTTGGGTTAATGACTGCCATAAGCCCATGTCCCCTGGCAATGAATGTCACTGCCATAGGTTTTATCGGAAGAAACATTGAGGATCGCAACAGGGTGTTTTTCAATGGCTTATTTTATACTCTCGGAAGGGCGATCACATATACTTCCATTGCTGTAATAATCTTTCTTGGAGCCGATCAGTTGAAGTTTGGAGGTTTTTTTCAACGTTATGGAGAAAAAATTGCAGGACCTTTACTTGTAATAATCGGGCTTTTCATGCTCGATATATTCAAAATAGATTTCCCGGGGTTCAGCAAGCTGACATCACAAATGCAGAATAAAAAGAAATGGAATTACCTTGATGCTGTTATACTTGGACTTGTATTTGCACTTGCTTTTTGTCCTTACAGCGGGGTCCTCTATTTCGGAATGCTTGTCCCGATGACAATTGCAAGTCCTTCCGGACTTTATCTTCCAATAATTTTTGCATTTGCAACAGGAATTCCGGTAATAATCCTGGCGTGGGTACTGGCTTATGCAGTGTCGGGGATCGGGAATGTTTACAACAGGATGAAGTCATTCGAAGTCTGGTTCAGAAGGACCATTGCAGTTCTGTTCATAGCTGTCGGAATATATTATATAGTCAGGGTTTACATTTAATTTATAAATAAGAAACCCAATAAACAGATGAAGATCCTTCGCTTCGCCCGGAATTCCGAATGAAGCGCAGCGAAATGAGGAATTTTTAATTAAACCACCAATTTTTTAAATTAACATGGAACTCAAAAAAGAATTAAAAATACTCTTCTGGATTGCGGCCTTTTTTGCTCTCGCATTCTTCCTGCCTATAGAGAATGCAAGGTTTAACACAGCCATAGCCGCTGCACTTGACCTGGTAAAGTGGTACGCACAGGAACATGTTATTCTCTGCCTTCTCCCGGCGTTTTTTATTGCAGGGGTGATTTCCGTTTTCGTAAGCCAGGCATCCGTTATAAAGTATTTCGGTACGCAGGCGAAAAAATGGTTAGCTTATACAGTAGCGGCTGTCTCAGGAACTATACTGGCTGTATGTTCATGTACTATTCTTCCCTTATTTTCAAGCATTCACAAAAGAGGCGCTGGTCTTGGTCCGGCAATTGCATTTCTTTATTCCGGACCCGCAATAAATATTTTAGCAATAATACTTACTGCAAGGATCCTCGGTTTTGAAATGGGAGTGGCCAGAACAATCGGAGCTATCTTATTTAGTGTTATAATTGGCCTGATTATGGCATTTATTTACCGGAAAGAAGAAAGAGTAAAAAAGGAAGAACAGATGAATATTGTTCCCCTTCCTGAAAAGAGACCTATGTGGCAGACGGTGTTGCATTTTTTCACTCTCGTACTTATTCTTGTGTTTGCTAACTGGGGGAGACCGGAAGATGGAGATACCACGAGTACATGGTACTATTTATGGCATTATAAATGGTGGATCACCGGCTTCTTAAGTCTTGTTATGGGTTATTCGCTTATTAAGATCCTTAAAATAAAATGGCAATGGGTTCTAGGTGCTGCAGTTGTAACAATCTTATCAGTAATTCTGTCAGACAATCTGATTGAGAGTGACAAGCTCAGACCTATGGTGCCAATGCTTGTCGGGATTATTGCCCTGAGTATCATCACGATTTTTGATAAGGCTGATGAAGAGAACAAAGCCTGGACAATTGCAACATGGGAATTCGCAAAACAGATTCTTCCCTTACTTGCCATAGGAGTGGTTACTGCAGGATTCCTGCTTGGATCAACACATGACGGGAAGACAATTGCGGGAGTGATACCTAATGAGTGGATATCCGCATTTGTAGGAGGCAACTCGGTGTTTTCAAATTTCTTTGCATCTGTTGTGGGGGCATTCATGTATTTCGCCACTCTGACTGAGGTTCCTATTCTGCAGGGATTGATGGCTTCCGGAATGGGTAACGGACCCGCACTTGCACTTCTGCTTGCCGGACCATCACTTTCATTGCCAAATATGCTGGTGATCAGAGGAGTAATCGGAACACAAAAAACAGTGGTCTACGTAAGTCTGGTAATAGTTATGGCAACAATATCCGGACTGATCTATGGTTCGATTTTATAATTTATTTTTTAAACTTTCCGGGAATGAACCTCGGAACCTCTTTGCTGTAAGCAGCGTAATCAGGATATTTCTTACTGCTGATATTTTCGGTCAGTTGAGAACTGCCTATAAAAAGTAAAACCAGAAGGGCCGCTCCGGTAAGAGTAAAATTGAGCCACTGTCCGGAAGCAGCAACACCAAAGAAATAAAATGCAATCCATACCCCCTGCTCACAGGCGAAATTCGGGTGGCGTGAATACTTCCATAATCCTTCTCTGAAGAATCCGGACTTAAGTGATTCGCTGTATTGTCCATCGGGGCTTTTTCCAGACTTTTTTGTCCTGTGAAAACCAAAGAGCTGAGTATCTGCAATACCTTCAGTTATTATGAAGCCAAGCATAAAGATCGCGGCAATAATGTCCACAATATTCAGTTGTTTTTCAGGATAAAGCGCTGCAAGGAGAAGCGGTGTTGAAAAAAGGAATATCAGAAAATTCTGATAAAAGGAGATAAAGAAGAAATTGAAAAGCCCGAACCTCAGCCTTCCTTTAAGAACATGATTATCTCTCATAACCTGCCACCTGTAATCCTCCTCCCCTTTCCAGGGAATTATATTGTAACCTCCCTTTCGGTAAAAATTATAGCTGAGCCTCAGTCCCCAGACAGTAACAAGTAAAGCCATTACTATTACCCTTGGTGTGGGCGTCGCTGCAACAGTGATCCAACCATAAGCAACCGGAATAAGACTCCAAAGCTTATCGACCTGGCTGTAGTTTCGTGTAATCTCGCTTACCACGAAGGTTACGATAACAACAGTTATCATCAGAACGATCCATGTAGAAACAATGGTTTGAAAACTAACATCCTGAAGCGGAAACAGGGATCTGAGAAATTCTATTGACAATAAAGACATATTTGATTAGTAATTATGGTTATGTCTTTCAAATAAAGCAATAAGTTTTGAATTACAGCTAATTTATACCCGGAGTTCATTCGTTCACGAAGGTTTTACATGTTGATGATCTATTATTTCAGCCGGTAAATTACCTCCTGTATCTGCAAAAAATCTCCCTTCATTATTCCTTTTTCCCAACTTTTATCTTTGTAAATTCCTTAAGGCTTTTGCGGGCAGCCTTCCAGTTATCGTAGTTTATGCAATACTGTACCTTAGGCGGTTCAAAGCTGCCCTGTATCAACCCGGCGTTCTTAAGTTCCGTCATATGCTGTGAGACTGTCGAATCGGCCAGAGGTAATTCTTTGGATATCTCATTGAAACAGCATGTTTCGAGAGAGGCCAGGTGGCGTAATATTGCTATCCTTGCCGGATGCGACAGCGCTTTAGCATATCTGGCCAGCTTTATGTCGTCTCTTGAAAACTGTTCTTTCTTTGATGGAGCCATCTGAGTATACCATTAATTTGCTTAGTGACGTAATTAGTAAATATACGAACTATTTTACAAATAAGCAAGTGTGAAACTGGAAAAGAAGAGTGTAGCAGCGTGAGATCCCCCGCTCCGCCCGGGATGACAGCAGGAATCTTTTTACCTTATACCGCTTAACTTATTAATATAGCTCTCTATATAAAGCTCCTTCGACTTTGTTCTGTACTGCATAATAAAGCGTGGATGTTCAAGTGGAACTATCCTCTCAAAGAAGCCATGCCTGCTGTTCATCTCCTTCAGGAATTTGTGGTTTTTACCTGTGCCCAGGCAGAAACAGAGATCCCTCTCAATTCCGAATCCGATCTGCTTCCTGATTGAATCTAAAACAAAATCAAGAACTGATTCTGTCAGCTCCCTGCTGTCGTAATAATTATAATTCACATCTTTCCCGCTTCTGCCTGAAGAGGTAAATCCAAGCGGACTTACGGATGATATGTAAAATTCGCCATAGAATTTCTCAGGCCCTCCATACCGGTCGATCATTTCATATACAAAAACAGAGGATGTCTCAAAGGATTTAAGACCCGGGATCTCAATACCGCATTTCTCCCTGAGCCTTGTTGTATCTGTAAAAGGAATACCTGTCACTCCTGCACCAAATCTGCCGGGGTTTATACCAAGTATCATGTGACGTTTCTTATTGTCGCTGTAATACCTGTTATAGAATTGTTCGATTGCAGGAAGAACTTCCGGGTTATTCCGGAAGGGGTTCATGATCTTGATCCCGGGAGGCAGAGGCCCGGTGTAATCCAGCTCCTTGCAGAAAGAGATTATCTTTCCGGCAAAGGTATTATTTCTCATTTTTTACACAGCGTACGGAATACTTGTTTGATTTCTCCGCACCGTGAATGTCGGGCATATCCGCTTTCCTGGAAATATCTGTTACAGATTTTCCGTTAAGAATCATATAGCTGAAGAATTCAGCCTCATTCTGATCATATTCTGTTGATGTCCAGTAATAACCGCTCTCATCCATTTCTGTGAAGACACCTTCATAATTCTTCATCCCGGCAAGCTGGAATTCCGGAGATACAGGACCGCTTTCTGCCTTACTTTTTGTATCAATGTTCTCAGAATTGTCGAGCAGATTCCGGTAATCTGCACCTGTTGGCAGATGCCATCCGTCGGGACACACTTTCATTGCTGTCTGCCACTCATAGAGAACACCGTATGTGGCAAGATTGTTGGGATTATTATCAAAGTAATGCGCCCCGCTCCCTTCAGCTGTATATTTAAGATTTTCAGCCATCCATATCGTTCCTGCAACGGTAATTGTCTTATAGGTATTCCCGTCGCGGGTATCAGTAAATTTTCCCTGTGCTGTCACGTTAAGAAACAGTGCTGTGGCTGCAACTACTGCTAACATTCTTTTCATCATAATAATTTTATTTTCAACCCTTTAATATCCTACCTCTCTACTCACTGGTAAAGAATGGTGCAAAAATATAAATTGCACGAATAAATAACGCCGGCAAATAATAATTATTATCATTTTTTATTAAATGGCTCAGCGGCGCAATGGCTCAACGGCGCAACGGCCTATAAACAAGGCAGTTATGTACTGATTTAAAATTTGCTTAATTTAGTGGAGGAATAATTTAAAAAGTAAGGCATGCTATTTGATAATTTCTGTTTATAAAGCTATAAACTAAAATGATAATGAGAGCACTATTTACAGGTCTGGCAGGTATATTTGTTTTTGTACAGATATCTTACGGACAGGAAGATTTCAAGGTTATAAAGGTCAATGGGTCCATAATGATGAAGACAAAAAATGTCACTCTTCAGACCGGAACCGTTTTCTCTGAAAAGGAGACATTAGTTTTCGGTACCGATGATGCAACTGCTGCAGTTATTAATGCTCAGAAAGGAAGGATGATCCTTACCAGCAAGAATCATGACCTCTCTGCCACAAACTCCAATTATCTTCCGGCTATGTACAACATAAGCACAAGGGGCGGATCGCTGGCGAACCTCATCGACCTTCAGAATCACTTCTCGGGAAAATATGTCGTCCTCGACAGGTCGGAGATTGTCCTCGACGAACTCAGTTTCCCAATGGACAAGGATAATTTCTTTTTCTTCAGATATACTTTTAAGGGTGAAGATATAAACAAGAAGCTTGATTATTCTGCAGATACTCTTATCCTTGATAGAAAGAGCCTGTATACAATTGATGGAAAACCTATTCCCCGACCCGACAATACAACTATAAAACTTTTCTACCGCACCGGCGACAAATCGATTCAGATAAATGAGTTCAACCTTATCTTCCCTGATACAAAAAAGCTTAAGGAAGAAGTGAAGATCATCCTCGACACAATGAAAGAGAGGAGTCCGAAAGAACAGGTCGGAGAGGTAAATGCCTATTTAAATGAAGAGTATGGCAAGGTTTATCAGCAGAACCTTACCTCATGGCTCAATGACAACTTTGGCCTGATCCTCATTAAATAGACTCCCGGTACCATGAAGCGCTCCCTTACCATTTTCTTCCTGGTCCTCTGCCTTTTTCAGGTGAGTGACGCCCAGAAGGTGATATATCCTGTCACCAATTATACTACGAAAGAATACGGCAGGGATTATCATCCAACGAATATGTCAATAGTACAGGACAGGCGCGGGATGATCTATGCAGCAAACGGATTCAAGCTTCTTGAATTTGACGGTCACTCCTGGAGTTCTTACCCCATAAACAAGGAAGCATGGATCCTTTCCCTGGCTGTTGACTCGTCAGGGATAATTTATGCAGGATCACAAAATGAGTTCGGATATTTCGCTCCCGATCCCATATCAGGGCTAAAATATTATTCATTATCAGATTCCCTGGAAATTGAAGATCTTGATTTTTCAAATGTCTGGAAAGTGAACATCTTTTCCGGAGGGGTTGCCTTTCAGGCTGAAGAAAAGCTCTTCCTATATAATAATGGTATTCTAAAAACTATTTCTCCTGAAACTTCTTTCCATACATCATTCGTCGTTAATGATGTACTTTATGTAAGAGAAAGAGAAAAAGGATTGATGTCGCTGCAAAATGGCATCCTTATTAAGGAAGAGGAAGGTGAATTGTTCAGATCGACTGGGATCTTTCTAATGATCCCCTTCAGCGAAACGCGAAATGAGATCCTCATAGGCACCCGTGAAGGGGGATTCTACATCTTCGATCCCTCTGCAAAGAGCAATCGCTTCAGTCCTTTTATAATTAAAAATTTTTCAGCTGCCAGTGCGGCAAATATCACCGGAGGTGTCGCCCTTCATGACGGGAACTTTGCAATAAGCACAATTAATGAAGGTATCATTATCCTTGACAGATCAGGAAATATTCTTAATACAATCAACAGCAGTTCAGGACTTGCAGATAATGATGTTAAGCAGGTTATAAACGATAAGGATAAAAACCTGTGGTTGGCTCTTAATAATGGTATCAGCACAACAGGATATGTTTCTCCGGTCTCCTTCTATGATGAAAGAACAGGATTAAAAGGTTCTGTAAACACAGTCATCAGGCATAAGGAACTTTTATATGCAGGAACAACTGCCGGGCTGTTTTTTCAAAATAAAATTTCCCAAACCGGAGCAGTTTTCTCAGCAGTAAAAGATCTTCCTTTTCCGGTAAGAAGCCTTACCGAAGCTGATGGAAACCTGTATGCCGGGACTGATGCCGGACTGTTTAAGATAAATGGAGACAGGTCTGAATTAATGGAAACCGGAGAATCTTTCAGCCTGTATTATTCTCCTTCACTGAAACTTCTTTTTTCAGGAGGATCAAAGGGACTGTCAGTTTACCGGACAACTGGATCTCTGAAAAAATTAGTAATGCCCGGAGAAATAAAATCGGATATAATTGCAATTGATGAAAAAGATCCCGGTAATAACGTTTATAGTGAAATCTGGATGGGTACAAGATATGATGGAGTAATACGGCTTATCTTTCAAAAAGATCTGAGTTGTAAAACAGATCATTACACTGCCGCAGACGGACTTGCCGCCGGTCCGGTAATACCTTTCAGGTACGAAAAAGAGATCCTCTTCGGAACTATCGACGGGCTTTACAGGTTTACTCATGAGAATGACGTGAGGGCAACTCTTCCCGATTCACTGAAGAATAATCCTGATTTCCTGAGGGGATACTTCTCTTCCTTTAATATCTCAGCAGATACAATTGGCGGTTCGGTATCACTAGTGGCCGATTCGCCCGAAAGGATATGGATCTGCGCCGACAACAAACCCGGGTACCTGGATAAAAGCAATTATGATAAGTTCATCCGTGCTCCATTCATGGGCATTGACGCCGGAAAGATCAATACCATATATCCTGAAAATGATGACTTATGCTGGTTCGGGACAACCGACGGACTTATCCGTTTCGACTTGAAATCGGGGAAGGAATATACAGCTCCGTTTGCTGTACTTATAAGAAAAGTAAATGCAATCCGCACTGATTCACTTATTTATGCAGGGGTGTTTTATATGGAAGATACTTCAGGCAGGAAGCCGGTTTTAACGCAGCCTGATTTGCTTAAACCTGAACTAACATACAATAACAATTCCCTCAGGTTTGATTTTGCCGCCACATTCTTTGAGGATCAGGATAAAATGATGTTTTCCTGCCGCCTCGAAGGATTTGACGATGAATGGACAGGCTGGGAACATAAATATTATCAGGAATACACAAACCTGATGGAAGGAAGCTATACTTTCAGGGTACGTGCCAAAAATGTTTACGGTCATGTCAGTGAGGAGGCTCTTTACAGCTTTTCGATATTACCTCCATGGTACCGGTCGGCAGCAGCATATATTATTTACATGTTCGCGGCAATTGCCCTTATATGGCTTATCATAAGGCTTTATACGATGCGCCTTAAGCGCGAAAATATAAGACTTGAAGGTATTGTAAGGGAAAGAACTGCCGAGGTTGTCTGCCAGAGGGATCTACTGGAGCATCAGAAAAAGGAGATCGAGGACAGCATACGTTATGCAAGTCGTATCCAGAACGCCGTGCTGCCTGCCGATCAGGTTTTTACCAGCCTCGTACCCGAGAGCTTTGTGTTTTTCAGGCCGCGCGACATAGTGAGCGGTGATTTCTACTGGGTGAGCAGGACAGATAATAAACTTATAATTTCAGCAGCCGACTGTACCGGGCATGGAGTGCCGGGTGCATTTATGAGCATGCTTGGAACAGCTTTCCTCGATGAGATCGTAAATAAAGATCATATCACAAGTCCGGAACTTATTCTTAACAACCTGAGAGCAAAAGTTATCGAGGCTCTTCAGCAGCAGGGAATATCGGGTGAAGCCAAGGACGGGATGGATATTGTAGTTGTGAGCATCGACGGGAATGCTGGCAAATTACATTATGCCGGAGCATATAATCCTCTGATAATGATCAGGAAAGGTGAGTTGTTGGAATTCCGCGGCGACAGGATGCCTATTGCCATCTTCGACAATATGAGGGACTTTAAGGCACACGAGATATTAATTGAAAAGGGCGATCAGTTTTATTTTTCTTCCGATGGTTATGAAGATCAGTTCGGCGGACCGGAGGGAAGAAAATTCAAATCAAAGCAATTCAGGGAGCTACTCACAAAGATCTGCGACAGGACCATGGCTGAGCAAAAGGATATTATTATCAGAACATTTGATGAGTGGCAGGGTGACATGCCGCAGGTAGATGACATAGTGGTGATAGGGGTCCGCATTTAAAAAGAGCAGGTTGGCATTTTATTTTTAACTTTGGGCTCTTCAATAATCGCTTTTTTATATGGGTGGCAACAAATCAATTAAACCATACGGCGAAAAGCAAATGGCTTTCGACAAGCGTTACCTTGAGATGGCGCTTATCTGGGCACAGAATTCCTATTGCAAAAGGCGGCAGGTGGGAGCACTGATTGTCAGGGGAAAAATGATCATCTCCGACGGTTATAACGGCACACCGGCAGGCTTTGAGAATGTGTGCGAAGATGAGAGCAACGTTACCAAGCCTTATGTACTTCATGCTGAAGCCAACGCGATTACAAAAGTTGCAAAATCTAATAATTCAAGCGAGGATTCAACCCTTTATGTAACCACATCGCCCTGCATGGAATGTGCAAAGCTTATTATCCAGTCGGGTATAAGAAGAGTTGTGTACTGCAACAAGTACCGCATAACTGACGGGCTGGATCTGCTGAAGAGGGCCGGAATAGAACTTGTTTACATTGATCCTGAAAAAGACATCTATGAGCAGCAATAATTCAAAAAGAACAATATTTCTGCCCCTCCTGGCAGCATTTTTACTTGTAACGGGCATTCTTATCGGTTTATACCTTCCAAGGCAGAATAACATTCCTCAGCATTTCGGCATAAACCAGAAGAGCGATAAAATAAATATGGTCCTCAACAGGATCGAAACCGACTATGTTGACCCTGTCGACCGTAAGGAACTTGTTGAAAAAGCGATTCCGGATATTCTGAAAAAACTTGATCCTCATTCGGTTTACATTCCTGCAAAAGATCTCAGGCGTGCCAATGAATCGATACAGGGAAATTTTGAAGGTATTGGAATCTCTTTCAACATGCTCACCGATACTATCCTTATTATAAGCACTATACCCGGAGGTCCTTCTGAAAAAATTGGTCTCCAGGCCGGCGACAAGATCCTTTATGTTAACGACTCGCTTGTTGCAGGTAAGGGAATAAACGATGAAGATGTGGTGTCGATGCTGAAAGGTCCGAGGGGAACGAAAGTGAGTGTAAGAATACTCAGGAAGGGATATCCGGAACTTCTTTCTTTTAATATCACGCGCGATAAGATACCTCTCTATAGTGTGGATGTTGCTTATATGATCAATGATGTAACCGGTTATATAAGGATCAACAATTTTGCAGAATCTACCTTCCAGGAATTCATGACTGGCCTCAGGGAGCTCACCGGGAAGGGCATGAAAAAACTTATCCTTGATCTGAGGGGAAATTCGGGAGGAGTGATGGATGCTTCAATACAAATTGCGAATGAGTTTCTGAAAAAAGATCAGCTCATTGTTTATACAAAAGGCCGGACAGAGACAAGGAATGAAGCAAGGGCGACAGGCAACGGTGAATTTGAAACAGGCGATCTTGTAATCCTTATCGACGAGCTGAGCGCTTCAGCCAGTGAGATCCTGGCCGGCGCAATCCAGGATAATGACCGCGGAACCATAATCGGCAGACGTTCATTCGGGAAAGGGCTTGTGCAGGAACCCGTTAATTTTCCTGACGGATCAGGAATGAGACTCACAATCGCCCGCTATTATACACCCTCAGGAAGATCGATCCAGAAACCTTATGATGAAGATTTCGAAAAATATTATGACGACCTCACAATAAGGTTTAATAATAATGAATATGAGGTGCCCGACAGCAGTCTTTTTGCCGATTCCCTGAAATTCACAACAATCGGCGGGAGAACAGTATATGGAGGAGGCGGAATAATGCCCGACAAATTTGTTCCGGCCGACACCACAGGCATAACAACCTATTTCATTAAAGCAAGAGCATGGATATACCCATTCTCACTGACCTATGCTGAGAACAACAGGGAGACACTTAAGAAGTACCTGGAAGCTGACGATTTTGAGAAGTTCCTTGACAAGCAGGGTCTTCTCGATCAATTTGTACGGTATGCTTCTACCAATAATCTGAAGCCTGATCCGGAAGGATTGAAGGTTTCCGGATCAATAATTCACACGCAGATAAAAGCCTATATCGCCCGTAACATACTCGATAATAAGGGCTTCTATCCTATCTGGGAAGATATCGACACAACGCTTAAATATGCGATTGAGTTTTTGAAATAGGTCTAGATGTACCTATCCCCCAATCCCACTCCTTAAAAACCTTAACCCTTCCTCCGGCTCCCTCCGTGCTTGTAAATTAACCCTCCCTCGGACTCCCTCCGTGTTTGTAAATTAACCCTCCCTCCGACTCCCTCCGTGTTTGTAAATTAACCCTCCCTCCGACTCCCTCCGTGTTTGTAAA
>Ga0172375_10004372_pt1 | contig 20894 bp, 24 predicted proteins | sample LakKiv1m_FD_114537 | JGI IMG/M metagenome (GOLD analysis project Ga0172375, IMG submission 114537) | Freshwater microbial communities from Kabuno Bay, South-Kivu, Congo - kab_092012_11.1m | ecosystem: Environmental > Aquatic > Freshwater > Lake | place: Democratic Republic of the Congo...
CAGCCAAGTTCCGTTAGTAGTTGCTTCATAAAGAATATTTCTAGAGATATCAAAAGCTAAATCCCCAAGCTCGGGGATAGAGTCTGGATTAGAGTCTATGGAAGAGTATATTCCCACTTCTTTATCAGTAGCGTCAATCCAGGTTCCAGCAGTTATTGCCGTGTACACCTTTTCACTTCCGGTAGTTAAATCGAGAAATCTATCGCCAATTGCAGGATCAACTTTCTCTGTTTTAGATATGTATGTATAATAAATACTAATTGTATTTGCTGGAGATTCTAAAACAACTTCTCTATCTGGATAGAAGATGCTCTTTATAGAGTCATATCGTGATCTGAAGTAAGTTTGATAATCCTCTGTTTGAGTATCTGAGAAGTTCTCGTTATAAACATATTGCAGGAAAGAATATATCTTCTCTGCAAATTCTGATGAATTATAGATATTAAATAACTCTAGGATCATATTAAAACTGGTAATATTTTTCTTAATTTCAGAAAAATATATAAGCGCAAAATAGATGCTTAACATCGTTTGGTATATTTTATTTTTACTTTCGATCAATGAATCAAATTCAGCGAATAAAGCGTCTCTGTCAGTAATCATCTGCTCAAATAAACTTCTTAATTCTATAGCATCTCTATTATTCGTTTCAGTAAATAGTGTCTGAGCATCGCTTGATGTTCTCGATAGACTTGCTAAATTTTCGGTCATCGTTCTTCTTAGTTTATCGTAAATAGATTCAGCCATATTAGCACCACCTTCCATATAAAGTATTGTTTCCGATTGATTTTCTCATTAAAAAATATAAAATGGATAGCCATTTTATATTTTCTTCTTTATTGCTTATTTAAGATTTTTCTAGCTTTTTGTTCAAGTTTGTATTTCTTGATTCTCTTGCTAAATGAGAGATCTTTGTTTGATGGACATACACACTTGTCTAATGTTCTTCCACATTTTGAACATGTGAAATGACTTGCTCTCTCTTTTGCAGATAGACCTTTTGTAAGTTTTTTCGCAGAGGCAAAGATTGTAGAACTACCTTCTTTTAGACGCTTACCAATTACTTTCAAAGCTGTAAAGCCTCCTACTAAAATAATTGTTAAAAGAATAAGATGTGATGCGGTCATCTCCATTAAACTAAGCTCGAATAATTCTTTCCATAATAATTGTAGATTTTCTAACATTTTTACTTCCTCCTTATATTTTTATATTTTTTCTAGACATTTAATTATTGGTTCATTCTCATCAGTTGTTCCAATACAAATTTTATAATCTGATGCATTTAGGTCACCCTCGTCGACTAGGCCGATAAAGCCAGGGCCATATGCAGTGTATACTCTTAAGACATTTGTTCTCAGAATTCCAAGAATCATAGATGCTTTACTATAAAGATCTTGTTCACTGCTAAAAGAGTAGATAGGAACTGTAAAATCTCTTTGAACTAGAGTAGGAACTCCCTCTACTAATTCCTCGACATAGTGGTTAATACTCATTGTTGCAAGGGCATTATCACTAAAATAGAATCTGTCTAACGAAATTGCTTTCAAGATAGATTCAAACAATGCTCTGTTTACGTAGATTGCTAAAGTGAAATCCTGTCCTTGTGAATCATTTACAACGACTGTAAGATTGTCATAATCAATTTCAACATTTGGTGAGAATAATTCTCCGTTTCTATTGAACATTTTCACAATCATTAGATCTTGAACTTCAATATTGTGATCAATCATATAAGCATGGACTTTTAGAAAGTCTGACTTCAGATATTGCCACATATAAATATCTTTAATTGGTTGGTCAATGTTATATGTGAAAATACTGTGGAAAACTTCTTGTCCGATTACTTGTTCCCCACTGCTAATCTCAAAATAAATTGCCGATTTTCGATTTAATTTAATGTTCTCAATTGCAATTGAGTAGAAACCTTCATCTTGCTCTGGAGCGGTACTTTGTAAGCTATAAATTGTATCTTGAGTAAGTGTTATGAATTTATCAAGATTGATTGACATAATAAATGAGTTTGGAAGCCAAGCTGAAACCTGAACTCTAAAATTGATTGTATACTCGCCTTCAGACATGCCTTCTCTTATGATTGAAGATGGTGCATCAAGATCAAGAACATTAATAAGGAAATTTTCTTTTTCATTTACGAAGAAGCAATCCTTACCAGTAAGGGCATTAATTTTCTTTAAGATCATCTGCTCATTTGTTCCAATAGAGATTAGATAAAGTCTTAATTTATCCATATCAGATGTATTATTAACATCTAAACCGAGAATCTCAGCTATAATTTTTACATATGATTTTGGTATCTCTGTATTAAGATATCTGTCATTTAAGAATTGGAACATACCAACTTGGAATCTTGATTTAATATAATATGCCAAATCCATGTTCTGAACGAATTTATTTACAGTAATTCTGAAATTGAAATTTGTTGTGATATAATCATTTGTATAATAAATTGAATATTTATTATCTGGGTCAATTACAAGTTTCTTATAGTTTCGTCTCATATCTTTTCTAAGATATAAATTTGGACTAGAAAGATGCATTGACTTTTCCATCCCGCCGATTGGATCATCTAGACTAATACTTGGAGAAATTGCCATGTTCGGAAATTGAATTTTATTCAAATTCGTATTATGCTTATTATTTCTGTTTTGTGCTTGAACTGTTTCGGCCGTGTCAATATAGACTGATTTAAAGAAACCTCTTGGAAATTTTGATGTAATATGTTCTCTAATTTCGCCAGTTATTGAGCTAATTAAAGTAGATGCAGATGCAATAGATTGCACAAGTTTGATTTCATTCTCTGCTGGATATATAATCACTTTAATCATCTCCCTTCCTTTTTCATATAATTTATTGTTCAAATAGGGATTCTTAAATACAAAAAAAAAAGAAGCGGAAGGCTCCTTGAATTACTCCAAAACTTCCAATTTCTTTTCTAATTCAGAAATTTCTTCCTGAATTTGATTTTGTCTTGTGTCAACAGCATCGAGTTGAGAAGTTGACATCCATTGACTTCTGTTATACAGGTCCATAGATTCATTTCTCAAAGCATCAATTTTGTTTTCGATTTCGACTTTACTCATTATTTTTTCCTCCGTGAGAGTTTAATTCTCTCTTTTTCTCTAATATTATAATATATATCTAAAATTAGATAATTTACAGTTAAAATAAATCTAGATCTCTTTCGATATAATCTGGATATTTGATATGTCTTCCCATAATTTACCTCCCTAAAATAAAAAGGAAAATGATTACTCATTTTCCTTTTCGGTATCTGTTCTTCTAAACTGTTGTAAGCTTTCAACTTTCTTTTTGAGAGTTGCCAATCTTACTTTTTCATTATTTTGATTTATTGCAGCTGCAGTTAATTCTACATAGAAATCTTCAGTGATAAATCTCAATAATTCTTCTTCTGATCCGAAGTATTTCGTTGTAAGATATGCTCTATATGTTGAGGATATCTCATTGAAAACTTCGTATATACTAGCTGATATTACCTCTTCCAAATCTTCATCTCTAATAAAATCAGTATCCTTGACTAATTGAGTTTTGAAAATGGCAATGAAATAGTTTTTAATAATATTCTTTTTTCTAGTCATTAATAAATTCAGGAAGCCCAGATCTTGCTCCCAATTCATATAATTTTCTTCAGATTTTACTTGCAGAGTTTCCTCTTTTTTAGTTTCTTTCTTTTTTCCAAACATACTTTTCACCTCTAGATTATTACTCGTTTGACCTTAATTCTATCAGCAGGAACACCGAAATCTTTGTCAAGAGTATTATAATAGATTGTTAGAGGACTATTTTTTAAATAAACAGAATCTTGCTTCATTTCCTTAAAGAAATAAGTATCCACGTCGTTATCTGAATAGATAATTACGTTTAAATTTAAAAATCCCATTCTGATATAATGAGAAATTACTGCATTATAGCCTTTTCCGGCTGCGGCAGCAAAGATATACTTAGTTTCATCTACTTTATCTTTATAGAAGTTTTGATAAACTCCAATAATGTCGAAGATACCTTCAGTCATTACTAAAGTAATTTCATCACTAAGGATATCAACAGCAGATTTAATATTATATAATTTACTGCTTGTTGTTAGTTCCCCGCCAGACAGATCTAGATTGAAATATCTTTTCTTTTGTTGTCCAGTGATATCTCTAAAGATTACATGAGTTCCATCAGAAGACAAAAATCCAATTGCATTAATAAAATCATATTGAGGTCTATTGTAAACGTCCAGCGGGACTCGAATATAATTATCAGCAAAGAATTGCGCAGCATTTGTGATTGCTTTAAATTTATCGACAATTTCTTCATTTGTAAAACTTGTACCAAATCTAGCATTAAAATAATTGACTGCATTCACTGACGACGCGCTCTCAATTCTATTCAATACTGGATTTCTTCTATTTATTACTGTCTTTTGATTTGTAGATGTCTTGATTGACTTATTTGCTTCTATGATAGATGAGCTCAAATCAGAATTAAAGATACCTAAATCTCGAAGAGTCTGAGTGTTTAGAACTCCAGCAGTTGTACACTTTTGGCAGTAGAACTTAAAAGGCGGAGTCATCTCGATGTACATATGAGCATGAGTCTTATCTTTTTTGCTATCTCCGCAGTATGGACAACGGACTCTTACTTCTTTATGATTTGTTGTTTGATATGAAGGTTTCTTACTTGTTAAAATCAACTTTCTAATATCTTCTGTATCCATTTAATCACCTCAAATATCTATACCTTGTAGTTTAAGGTATGTCTCTAATTTATGAGATCTTCTGCCTTTTTTAAGCCATCGATTTCTCTTAATATTAATTTGTTGTATGTCTATTTTATCATTAAAGTCAAAAAAGAAATCTTCAGTGATTGACTGATCATGAACTAGAGATCTCCAATCAACGAAGTCAGAGTACTCTTCAATTATTTCTTTTTCTAACTTTGTTGTTTCAAAAATGATATTCCAGTCCAGTCTATCTGGAAATCTCTCAATAATTTCTTTTGATGGATTTCTTGAAACTCTTTTCCAGTATTCCTTATTTGTATTTATTCTATCCATTAGTTCAAAATTAATTCTACCAATCTTAGAATAAATTTCATGTCCGTCTAATACATTTTGATACTCAACAATTTCATCATCAGAAAGTGTTTTTACAATCCTCTTTTGAATAAGATATGCAAAATCACCATACTTAGATATCATTGTTAATTTTACTTTCTTAGTCAATAGAAAATTTGTATAAACATATGCTGGAGCAATTAATATGATCATAAAAATAAATTGGACTGTTTCCCAAAGCCAATCTAGGAAATCATCAGACCAATCTTCAATTGTATCAAACATTTCTCTTGCAACGTGATTCTTATGAAAGAAGAAAGCTAAGAGAAATGATACTGCACCAAAACTGCCAAATCCAGCCATAAACCAGAATAAAATTGGGTTAATTGTCATAATTTAACCTACATAGAATTCAATAGTTCTATCAGACTTGTTAAATTCCCTTTCATCATAATATAGCGGCTCATTAACAGCAACCTGTGTTTTACCATATTCTACAAAACTTGTGCAAATATGAAATACTGCTTTCAGATATCCATAGGCTTCTACAAGTTCATTATATTCTTCAAACCATTCAGTTTGTTCTCTATCCTGATTTGTTAGTGGATATGGAGTATCCAATCGGTACTTTAGAATATCTTTCTCAAGATTATCTACAATTCTCTCGATATTATTAATATCTATCTGTTTATATTTATCCCATGTTCCTTGTAGGATAAAATCATCTTCATCTAGAATTCTATATGCTGCAGAACTTCTTCCCAGTTCAGCCAATAAAATTCGTTTATTTTCTTCTCTTCCGTATATGTAAAGAGACCATCCCATAAAAATTTCTCCTATCTTAATTTAAGAAAGAGTTTAAATTCTCTCTTAAATTTTTCTCTATATGCTTTTTCAAGTAGTCTTTCAAACATATCTGCAACATCGATTTTCCCATTAACACTAATATCTGCTAGTCTTAACTTAGATCTAAATGATGGCCCATTATGTTGGACTACATATTCTGTGCCAAATAAAACTACTTTTTTAACCTCTGTTCCTGTCTTACTTGTTAATCCACGATTGTACATTGTGTCTAGAATACCATTTACTTCTCTTTCTATTAGATGAAAATTAAGCATCAAATATTCTTGCAAGTCTTCAGGCATATTAAAAAAAGTTATGTCCATTTCAATAGTTAATGTAGAAAAAAGAGGGGGATTTGTTACATCGATTCTTTTATATTCTCCATTAATAATTTTGTAATTAAATCTTGACGGTGTTATTATACGAATATCAAAAATCTCCATATTTTCCTCCTAATATAAAAAGAAAGAGTCCGAAGACTCCTTCTTAGTAAATATATTTCTTAAATTAAGAATGCTAGATCGATTAACTCGTCTGCAACTTTTCCAACTTTAACCGTTGAATCAAATAATTCTTCGCCAGCATTATCTGTAAATACTGAGCTATAAGTTGTTGCAATAATTGCCGAGAGAGGTTTTTCAACTTCTTCAGAAAAGTTATTGTATTTTGCAGCAAATAGTTCTTTGTATTTCTTTGAGTCTTGGATCAGTGGTCTAATTCTTTTACCTGAAATGTTCGTACGCTCTTTATGTTTTTCACAATGTGCGCTTAAAATCTGTGGCAAAAGAACAAACTTATGATTCTCTAAATATTTCTTTGTTGCAATTAGTAGATAGACATACTCATAGAATGTTAAAAACTTAATTGCCATCTTGTCTTGGAAATATTTGAAAGTAAGCATTGAGACAATTTTCTCTTGAATGCCATGTCTACTAATATATTTTATTGCAGATCTAATTTCATCATCAGAGACTTTAACTCCAAAGTGAACTGGTATTTCCTTGAGTGTTTGCTTAATGCTTAGTTTGCGAGTCATATAAAGACCTTCATCTTTTCTGAGCATCTGGATTTCAAGACGTTCGTATTCAGATGTTTCTTCATCATCGTCAGAATACTTTTCTGAGCTTCCTCCGCCGAGTGTTGTGAATTTGTGTTTAAATTTGTTCTGAAACAAGAAGTCAATCTGATTAATAATTACTGATTGGAAGAAGCTTACAACATTCTTGTCTTTGTCAATCGCCAGTTTAGGGATTGCATTAGTCAAGAGCTTTTTGTAAATTTCAAGTGTCTCAGTATCTTTTGTGATGCCTTGATTCTTTGCAACCGCCCAGAATCTTTTATCAGAATAAACAGTCTTGCTAACACGACTAAGAGTTAGTTTATAGAGTTTGTTTCTAATTGCCGCGGCATTCTTTGCAAACTTCTCGAACAAATATGAGAAAATATTTGCATTGATTTCTTCAAATTGAAAATCTTCGAACTCATCGCTATCAAGTTCTTCCTGTGTTTTCGCAAACAGCGATTTATTGTAGGTAAAATAAACCGAGATGATTGGGATCATAATTCTGTAAAGATAGGCAATCTTAATCAGAGCTTTTGCGTGTTTATCGGAGAATTGTAATTCTTCGTTAATCTTTTTCTTTTTGTCTTTTGTTTCTTGGGTAATTTTATCTAAATTCAGTGCATAATGATCCTCGACATATTTATCAATGGTCTTGATTAAGAGCTTATCATGAGAGTCGGTAATTGAATCGACCATCGTGATAAAGACATCATATGTTGTCGCCTCATTAATCATAAGTTTTGATTTAACATTGATCATGTCGTAGAAAATAATTGCGAGGTCATCGTTGAACTTTTCGCCTTCATCTAGAAACAATTCTTCATATGTTTCTATAATCATAGGTACAAGGTTCTTGAAATTTCTCTTTGAATTCATTTCAAATAAGTTGTAGACATCTAATAATTCTTGCCCAAAGATTCTATCAAATGCAACCCCAAAGTTGTTCCCGCCGTTAGTTGAGAAGAAATTAAACTCACTGCCAGCTTCGATTTGGATTTTATTAGTCATAAAATACCTCCTCAGAAAATTAATGAAAGAAAGTTCAGACTTTCTTTCATTTTTATAATATATATTTATTACATTTTTAATCTTTTAATAAAAAATTTTTTCTTTTAATCATTCATTAAACTGCGCTTTGCTCTTCTTGCACTAATTTTAGCACGAGGAGCTTTTCTTGTTAAGATATTTCCAACAGGTTTCGGTCTATTTTTCTTAGCATTTTCAATAAATTCTTGGCGCATTTTTTGCCTTCTAGTGTCTCGATCGTTGTCAATGACTTTTGGAGCTTTAGCTTTTTCATGCTTTGCAAGAGCATAAATCTGAACAATCTTATCTGGATCTGCTATTTGATAAAGAAGATTTCTTTCCTCAAGTGCATTCATCTTCTTCCCAAACTTATTGATGTAGTTATCAGTTAAACAAAATCCATCTAGAAGATATCTTGCTGCAATATATGTTGACTTTTCATATCCAAGTGCTTCAACTGGGTTTCTAGTAGTCGGCGGCGTAGTTAAGGCAGTCATTGGAAGTTTCTCTGCAAACTCGTCAATTATCAAATCGTCATGATAATAAACATATGCGTATGTGAAAATGAATGAAGGTGAGTTTGAAAACATTCTGGTATTTCTAGTAGAGTATCTTTGTGTTGGATCGTTGTCAATTCTAAATAAAACATCATAGAAAAGTTTATTTGATCGGAAATCTTCCGAAGGAACTCTCACATGAAACAAAAGATCTCCATTTGAGTAGACATATGGAACTGCATAGAATTGATTTCTGTATGAGTTTAGAATCTTAATAAATGCTGAATTCAGACCTGCTTTAATTACCTTACGAGATGCCAGGAACGCAGATCCTCGTCATCGATATGGATTATCGATGTATTGTCTTATGCTTATTTTTATAGCATTTTTTTTCTTTACAGGAAGTACCATATCCCATACCACCTCACTTTCTTAGGAATTTCTATAAATTATTGTTCTATATATTTTATCTTTTTAGCTTTCGAAGGGAAAACAATAATTTATAGGGGGTCTGCTAAAATGGGAAGAAGTTTAACAAATAATGAGTTTTTAGAAAAATTATCTGAAAGAAGAGGAAGCGAGTATGTTCCTCTCGAGTTATATAAGAATACCACAACAAAAATAAAAGTTAAACATACTTGTGGAAATGAAATACTAATTAGACCAAATGATTTATTATCTGGCAAAAATTGTCCAATATGTTCTTTAAAAAGTAAAAAAAGTAAATTGAAAAAAGGGAAGAAAATCTTTCAAGAAGAAATAAATAAACTTTACAATAATGAATATGAAGTCTTATCAGAATACCATAACTATCTAGAAAAAGTAAAAATAAAACATAAAAATTGTGGAAATGAGTATGAAATAATACCAGGCAATTTTTTAAAAGGACAGAAACTATGTCCTTTTTGTATTAGTAAAAATAGTAATAAACAAAAAACATCTGAAGAATTTAAAAATCAAATTAAAGACTTGGTCGGCAATGACTATATTCTAATAAGTGACTATAAAAATGTAAAAACTAAGATTAAAATCCGTCATAATATTTGTCACCATGAATATGATGTATTGCCTACAAATTTTCTAAAGGGTAGAAGATGTCCACTTTGTTGGAGTTCTCATGGAGAAGATATTATAAGAAAATATCTTCAAGAACATAATCTATCTTATATACCTGAAAAAACCTTTCCAGATCTAAAAGATAAGAGTTTTTTAAGATTTGATTTTTATCTAGAAAAAATAAATACGTTAATAGAATATGACGGAGAGTATCATTATATTCCTTTAAAGGGTCAAGATTATCTAGAGAAACAACAATACAGAGACCAGTTAAAGAATAAATATTGTAAGGACAAAAATATAAAACTGATTAGAATAGCATATTGGGACCAGAAGAATATAAAAAATATTCTAGATAAAAATTTATAATAATAAATAACAAACTCGGGTATGAGTTTGTTATTTTTCTTTATCTTACTCTTTGATCGATTTGATCAGTAATATTAAGATTTAGTGTAATCATTTGATTAGATGTTGCAATAATACCAATAATTGAGATGACACTTCTTAGAATTTGAATATCAGTATCAACAGAGTTTATAACTTCTGTCTCGCCCATATTCTCGTATTTGTGCAATTTTAGATTATAGAATTTGGATTCTTTGATACAAGTTCCCACGACTTCTTCAACTTGTTCTTCATTAAAATAACTGTTATTCAGAACATTTTTATAACTTTCCAAAAATGCATCAGAGAAAATCCAGATAAATTCCATAAAGAATTGACCAATATTTTCTACTGGGATATAGGAATACTTTTCAGATAATATTCCAACTAACTCTTCATCTTTTTCATTGAGAATTTTTGGAACCATAATATTACCACCAGGGATAATACCGTGTTTAATAGCTGATTTTGCTGCAAGAATTGCATCTTCAAATAATCTTTCGCGAGTCATTCTTTCAGTCAATGATTTGCCGGCAACGTGAATTACTGCAGTTGAGTCAGTTAGTGTTGAAATTCTTCTCTTTAATTGGTAGATATCAAATTGCAAATCCATATTTGGTTCTTCAATTTGTAACTTTTCTTGTAGTTTAGCTCTAAGCTCTACAACTTTGGCTTCTACTTTTTCATTCTTTTCTTCCTTACCAATAATCTGTGTTGTTTTCTTAGTAATGAACGCCTTCTGAGCTCTGCCAATAAATCTTGCTGGATTCTGCATAATTTCAGCTGGCTTATTCTCTAACTTCTTGAATACTTCGGCACCAACTAAGAGTGCTAGATCTTCTATGTCATATCTTCCAGTTTCAGTGACTAGTTCCATATCAACAGCAGTAAAGACAATCTCAGGATCTTTCTTGATACTCTTATGTTTTAGTCTATTAGTCTTTAAGAATGTTTTAACATCTTCGTCATATCCGTTTGCAACGAATACTAACTCGGCTTTTTGAGTTCCACAAACTTCTCCAATAATTGGGGCGATAATTGCAGGGATATCATTATATGTTAAGAAAGCGTCAGTAATAAAGATTCTTGGTTCTTGATCATGAATTATTTTTTTATTTTCATAGCCCTCAGCAAAATAGTCTTCAATATAACCATCACGCCATTCAAGACCACGTTTAATTTCATAACTGTCTTTTTCTTTTTTATCCATAATGTCTGTTGAAACGAAACCAAACTCACCAATTTTTTCGTAGATCTCTTTGATCAATTTACCAGTTTGTCTATCATTATTTGTCGAGATCATAGCAACTGTTTCGACTTCATGAAGATCTTTAGATACTGGTCTTGCTACCTTTTTAAGTTCTTCCTCAAGATAGACTGAAATATCATTTAGAATATCTAGAACATCCTTTGGCGCTACTTTATTAAATAATTCTAACTCTGGAGCAGTCAATGTGCTATAAAGTGCTTCAGCAACAACAATTGCCGAGGTTGATCCATCACCAACGGTCATCACTTGATTACTTGCAACTTGACGAACTAAATCAAGGATAGTTCTCGATGCTTCATCATTGAAATTAATTTTATTCATTAAGTCATATCCGTCTTTTGTTGCAAAGTGTTTCATTTCTCTATCTTGGATAATTGTTGTCGTTCCATATGGTCCGAGTGTTCCGCATAAAATTTTTGAGATAATTTGTAAGGTTGCTCTAATTTTTGCTTTTGTATTCTTCTCTTCGACGACATTTGCCATAATTAGTGAGTCGACACTATTTTCTTTACAGATATCTATATTACTTTTTTCTCTTAGTTTCATGCTTGAATGCTCCTTTTGTCAGTGCAAAACCCATTTCATCAGGACGAAGCTCAAGGTCTTTCTTTACCATCAAAATTTGTTGCTTAATTGTCTCGTCTGAGTAGTCAACCAAGAATAAAATTCTATTAGCAATTTTTGTAATAAACATACCAGTATTAGTGTTTCTGCTAAATAGGTTCTTGAAATCTTTATCTAGTGCTTTTTTAGTTATTAAGATTGCATTATTAACTCGAACAAAGGTCTTTTCTAATGGAACTCTATTCATACTTTTATATTCATTTGAGAAATCATTATAAAAAAGATATCTTAATGTTGCGTCTTCCTTAGACTCGAATAATCTTTTTTCTAGAAATTTAATTCTCTGCTTCAGTTCTATAATTGTATTCTTGTGGTTCTTGGAACCATAGAATTCGCCTTTATATTCTCTTTGTCTTTTTTCTTCTCTTTGTCTTTTTTCTTTCTGTTTGAAATGTTTCTTTATCTCTTTCTTGAGATGTTTCTTTATTTCCGCTTTCATAATATCTCTCCTCTACGGTAATATAAACGTCAGTATATCCTCTTCCTGATAAATCTCCTGACAAATCTTTGACATTTCTCTTTTTAAATTTTCAATAATTATATCTTCGAGAAACAGATGAGATTTTACCTTAAAAATTTTCATCTCGTTCTCTTTGCCGTTAGCAGCAATACCCAATTTTTCTACAATAAATTTACCCTTAAATGAGGGAAGAAATGATACCTTGTTAACTGGAACTACTGTCTTAAGTACGTTTAAAAAATCATAAAGATTTGAAATATACCCGATCCCTTCTATATAATTTTGGGCGTTCAGTACTTCATCATCTGAGATCTTTGTCACGTTAGCGCAGGCTTTAATTAACATAGTATCATACCTCCTTTATTTTCTGTTGTTTCTGATGTCTTCATTTAATTTAATTTTCGCTTTCTTTAGATGAGTCAAAAGTGGAATTTCTGTATTTAAAACTTCGCTAAGAGATAGTTTACCTTCAAATAAATCCATAAGATAAACTATCTCCATAGCCTTTTCATCTTTTACAGCTTCAAGTTTAAAGAAATTCTCTTCGATTTTTTTTAACTTGGCATTTAATTCCTCTTTTGTATCTGTCTCTTTTAGTATTGGGCTTTCTCGAAGATTAGTGTAAAAAGTATGTTTTCAACTGAAAGAGGGACTTCATTAACTTCATGTCCGCATTCAGAGCATTTGATATTTTTAATTGAGTAGGTAATTCTATTTTCGTCAATTCTTTCATCCACAGCATCTTTAAATTCATTGGCATCGTCAATTGGAAGAGTGTCAATTACCCTTAAGATTGCTGGCTTTTTATATTCTTCGAAATATGTACTTCCATCCTTAGATGGAATTAAAAGTCTGTTCACATAAAGCATATATACGATATTCTTGCTATCTTTGTCAATAGTCTTTTCAGGGACTGTCTTCAAGATTTCAAGAAGATCCATTAAACTTGGTGTTCTTAATTCAACAATAATGTTTGTTTGTGAAAGTTGAATCGCTTGATTTTTACCAATTAGCGAGAATTCTCTCATCTTTTCAGCAGAACTTGCTTCTCTAGAAACTTTATCGATTAGCTTTTTCATATGTTCACTATCGGTTGTTTTGATTAAGTTTCCATGATTTACTTTGTAATCTCTTTCAGCTTCACAAGCCGGGCAAGTAAATCTGAATGAACCTTCATTTGGGAATGTTGACGCATAAATACCATAGTAGAATGTTTCCATGTCTTCAACAGAGGTATTTTGTAGCCAGTTTTCAAAATTCATTTTGCCAATTGAGGTATCATAAATCTTTTCCCAAACAGTATAAAACAAGCTTTTTTGTCTTTCATAGATATTAAGATTTTCTCTCAGGATATCCATAATGTCTTTGTGAACTAACGGAAGAACTTTTGCCATATAACCAGACTGTGCTGCCACAATTTGGAAAGCGGCTTTATTTCCATATAAAGCACTTCTTAGATCTCTTTCTTTATCAAGTTCATTTTTATTAATAACCTTGATTTTATTGAGATCAACAACTTTTGCCTTGCTCCTTGGCTTTTCTTCTTCAATAGGTTCTTGTTCCTGCTTAGCAATTCTTTCTTCAATTTCGTCTAGATCGCTAAATAGATCAACTTCAACTTCTTCTTCAAGTTTTGGAAGATCTAGATCTGCCATTGGAATAGCGGGACCAATTGCTTCTTTTTCTTCTTTATTTTTTTGAAGCATCTTTTTAGCTAAACTTAGAGTTGTTTTGGCAACTGCTTCTTCTTTAATCTCAGCTGCTGGCGCTATTACAACTTCTTCAACTTTTACTTCCTCTTTTACTACTGCCGCAGGTTTTGGTTCAACAACTTGTGGTTCAGGGATTACTTCCCCCTTTGAGTTAATTGCAACTGGAATTGGTGCTGGCATATTTTTTAGCATTTCTGCTTCAAGTGTTGATAATGTCTTAACATCACCAAAACTTTCGCCTGGTTTTAGATACATTGTCTGACCAGGTAGTGGTTTCTTATTTTCCATTTTTCTTCTCTCCTTTATTCTTGTTTTAAACTTGGTTTCTTAAACTTTATTTCTACTGACACTAATTGTCCGTCTTCATATTCGATCCACTCAACTCCATCAACACTGCATAGATTTATACCCATATAATTTGGAATTATACCGATATCAAGCGGAGCTCCTCCAAGGAATTCTCCATTGTTTGATCTATTAATTATTTCAGTAGTTGTTAAATAATTTCTCTTTGTCTTCATCTTCTAACCTAATGTGTTTCATTTAATATAGTAAGCTCTCCACTTTTTTCATAAAGTAAGAAATTGCTATTTATTGACTGAGAGTTTAATTTTGAGGAAACGCTTATACCAAGCATATTTCTTCCTTCATTAATAATTCCAGTTTCGTCACTTACAATCTCGACATTGATATATACTCCGCTAATATCTGGAATATATCTCGCAATTTGTTGAGAAAGTTCTGATTTGATAATATCAATCTGAGTCTGATCGAGAAGGTCAAATTGATATTTTTCAATGTTCATACCAAAAGAAGGAGTATTTGGATAATTCCCCTTTCTTGATAAAAGAATATTACGAATATTCAGAATGATTGCATCAACATCTGTATATTCAGATGCCTTAATAAAATTGCTTTGTTGGAACATCCAATCTCTGTATTTTGCCATTTTGTTCTCCTTTCTTAATATGTTCTCATATAAATATATGTTGAGGGGCATCTATTCTTTTAAATTTTAAGAACTAAGTGAATAAATGGAAACAATTAATTATATGAATATACAAGAGGTGATATTATGAAAACTATTGACGAAGAAAAGAATGTTCAGGATGTCGTAAATAATGAAGACAAAATAGAACTCAATATGTCAGTTAGTGATTTTGATATGTCAGTAGCTGAGATTGATAGCACTGAAGATATTGATATGAAGCTAGTAAGTTATATTGAAAAAGAAATTAGAAATTCATTTGAATACAGATCATATGTTCAGTATTTAAAAGATGAATTAGATTTAACTAAATGTGCTTTGCTACCAAGTATTGATGTGAAGACTACACCAGTCACACTGGAGTTTCACCATTTCCCGTTGACTCTCTTTGATATTACAGAAACAATTGCAAAATCAATGGTTCATAAAGCTAAATCTGAAACCGTATCTTGCTTTAATATTGCTGAAGAAGTAGTATTAGAACACTTCAGAAATAATGTCGGATTAGTACCACTTACGGAGACTCTCCATCAAATGGCTCACAATAATGCTATCATAGTTCCGATCAATAAAGTAAACGGAAACTACAAAGAATTTATCAATAAATACAAAGCCTTTATTGAACACGACAAACTAGATAGAATTACAATGATGGAAGCGTATAATGATTCAGATGATGCACAACAATATAATAATGACAAACTCAAAAAGAGAATTGTAAATTATAATATCGAATATAGAAAGAATAAAAAGGAGGAAGATGAAAATGATGTTTAAGAAATTGCAAGAACAAATCCAAGTTCAAAAAGTAAGAGAGCTTGATAAAAAAGATCTAAAATCCTTACAAGAACAAGAATTTCAAATTGAATCTATTTTAGAAGAAATTAATGACCTAATCAAAGGTGGAAAAGCAGATAATCATACTGTAGAAAGTATTGCCGCGCTTCATAAAGTTTCAGTTGAACAAATTCAAAAGCAAATTGAAAAAGGAATCAAAGTTGAAACAGAGCATGTTGATGGAGACGAAAAAAGAGCTGCTGAAATCGCAAAGGATCACTTAGTTGAATTCCCAGATTATTATGATCGTCTAGATAAAATGGAAGAAAAAGCAAAAGCTGATCTTAAAGAATCATATAATGCTTATCTTGAAATTCTAAGAGAAGAATCAATGCCAGAAGATCCACAATATGGTTTACCTGAGTTAAAGAAGTTTCCGCTTTATGATAAGAAACACGTCTTAGCAGCAATCAAATTCTTTAATTGGGTTTCTCCAAAAGATGAATCCAAATTAGCACATGCTATCATTGCAAAGATGAAAGAACATGGGCTAAGACAAAGCAATGTTGGAGATGAAAATAAACTTAAGAATTATGTTCTCAAGGTAAATTTACCCGAATAAAAAAAAAGACTAGCCATTTGGCTGGTCTTTATTTCTTCTTCGAAGTAGAGCGATTGTCGAAACGAGGCGCAAATTTTTCGCGGGCTTCGTCATCGGCCGTGTTTTTTCTGAATTTTTTGGCTTCCTTCACTCTTGGATTTTCATCCATCTCCCCAGTGTTGAAGCGATACCAGATATCACGTTTTTGCTCTCTTAAAGATTTTCTTAAAGATTTTTGATGTGCCATAGTTAGTGTGCACTCCTTTCTTTTATTACATATTTATAATATATAAACGAAAGATATTAGATTACAAAAAAAAAGATAAAGCATAAGCTTTATCTTTTGTCTTCCATTATTTCTTTTATTTGTTTACCAAGCTCAACCATTACTTTATTTCCATATAACATTGAGTATACGTCCGCGGTCATACGCGAGATGATACCAGTTGGAGTTAGGATAGCTTCAATAACTTCTTCTTCACGGTATTCAGTTAATGGTGATTCTTCAGGTGCAAGTACTTTTGAGATAACACCTTTAAGAGCAGTTGAGTATGTAAGTTTATCTCCAGCGCTCATTCTATTATAATATTCTGTATAAAATTCTACTAAAACACCATCATATTCTTCAGTACCAACTTTTTCGCTAGTTTGCTGCTCAGTTGGCGGAATTCTTAAGTTACTTGATTTAATGTCTCCGAGAACTGCTTTTCTCTTTTGAACTTTAGCTTTGTATTTCTTAACAATATGTTGCAGTGATTCACTTAATTCTTCAAGAGGTCTATTGTAATAGATTCTAATATTAGCAACAGTTCCAGTATATTTACTTGTAATCTTTTCATTACCAACTGCTTCAGCAACATCTGATCCCAAACTCTTCGCAAGGTCTGCTAGGAAGTCACTAGTGCTCGGATCCTCAAAACTTGTTGTGAAGTCAAGTAAAGTATCGCCAATTTTAATTGTTTGTCCGACTTCGGCAATCTTATGAACAATTGTGTTTGGTCCTAAAGCCACTTGTTTTAGCATTGTAACATATGATGCTGCTTTTTCAGAAAGTGTCTCTGAAATTACAGTCGAGTCTTCGTAAGAAAGGTCCATTGGAGAAATTGCAATCTTAGTTAAAGTTCCTGGTTTGTAATCGATATCTTTACCCTTTCCAGTAAAGAATGATGGGTTATATGCAAGAGCATCATTCTTTTTGAATTTGTCACCTTGTTTCACAGTGACTAGGAATTTTTGTTTGATATAGAATCCCGAGTTTGAGTTCTTAACAAATACTTCTGAAAGGTCAATTGCATTTTTTGTTCCATTGTCATACTTGAGAATTGCAAGTTGATTTGTAAGATCCATCAATTCAACAATTCCATCTTCTTTTGCTTTGAACACAAAGTCATCTGAAATCATAAATGCCATTGTCTTGTTTACACCAGAACCAATGAGTTGTTTGTGAGTCTTAACTACTGGCATTGTGTGTTTTGTCTGCAGTTTTGTTCAGTATAAGTCGTTAATTTATACCCGTCTTTATAGACAGCTTATATTTTCATATAAGACCAGACTATATCATCACCTTTTATAGAGGTGTCTCGCGCTGTCCCTACGTTTTTAGGGCACCTAGTCGTTGAACTTTTCTAATATATCTTTAATTATGTTACTTATATTTTTCTTATTAGTATAAGGGATTCTAATAAGATTTATATTATTTCTTAGGCAATATTCATTTTTTCTAGTATCATTTTCTTGTTGAATTAGTAGAGTTTTTTCTTTTTCTTCTTGAGTACCATTTAATGGAAATGTTGGAATAAAATGAGCTTCTCCGTCATATTCAATAAGAAATTTTAATTTATTCTCTTGATCGAATACCGCAAAGTCAAATTCTAATATTGTAGTGAAATTCTTATTCCATAGATCTTTAAATGTATATTCTCTTGAAAAAGTTACACTATTTTTAAGTAGAAGTTCTTTTATTTTTCTTTCTTCTCGAGATTCGTAGCAATTAGGACATCTAGTTCCAGTATTTAAAAAATGGCCTGGAAGGACATAATATTCATTTCCACATTTATTATGTTTCATTTTGATTTTCTCTTTGCTATTTTTATACTCTGAAAGAACTTCATACTCATTTCCAACGATATCAAAAACTTCTTTTTTGAAAATGTCTGTTGTTTTTAGAAGATGTCTATACTCTGAACAAAGAGGACATCTATTTTTACTATTTAAAAAATGATCTGGAGTGACATAATATTTATTATTACAATTAATATGTAATATTTCTATTTTCGTCCGAATGTTCTTATAATTTTTTTCTTCCGTTATAACTTTGTATTCATTGTTTCCTGATTTATGAATATCATCTATAACATCATTATAAGTTCTTTTTGTTGGCATAGTTTCACCTCCTTATTTAAATTTTAATTTTCCCTTATTTATTTTCTTATATATTAGATTTAGCTGCGGATTGTCCAATCTTAAACCTTTTTACTATATATGGCCTGCAATTAACAGGTTGAGTTAGTAGTTTAAGCTCTAAGGAGTTTCCCGCAATTCACGAGATTTTTAAAGTCTCCCAGTGTGTTAAGAGACTTGCATCGCTTGTCTTGGTGGGTCTGCTTGTGTAGATGTGAAGCTTGAAAGCATTTCAGTTGGAGACAGAACATTTGTTGGTTCTAGTCTGCTTCTATTTTCAATATCATTAATATATCCACGAACTGATGAGACAATTGGATTATAGGTTAAGCCACGAGTGACGCCGGAGTTTGGTCCGAACGGTGTAGCATTACCAGCAATGATACCAACCATTGATTCATCATATGCACGAAGTTCTAGAGTGTATGCATCACCGAGATTTATACCTCTAAATCCTTTTGCACTTATTGATGCAATATTTTCCATTTCTAACCATTATCTTCGATTAAGTTCGTTAATCTTAACCCGCTTTCGCTGCTGCATATTTCTATGCAGATGAGACTATATCTTCACCTTTCGGTGCTCTCCATTTGGGACTTACTTAGTCCTACTCTACTCACTTCCATCTTTCGATGTGTTTTCGATAGTCGTTGAACCTTCCTATTTCTAGGCTTGGCTGCTGATTGTCTTCGTCTTTAACGGTCAGAGTTTCCAGCAATTAAAAGAGTTTTACTCCGGCAGTAGCGTTTACCGGATTCAATGTTGAATGGTCATTTACGTTTGGTTCTTGTAATAATCTACTTACCAAGATATTTCGTGGAATGTCAAGAGTTTCTATGTTCCTACCGTTTAGTTTACTTCTTTGGTATTTAACGTATGCATCTGCTAAGATCTGATACATCATTGCAAAAACAATTTCGTTTCCACGAATACGGAAGTTTCTAATATCATTTTGTGGACGATATGAATTGCTTGTCAACATTGTATTTCCCATTAATAGCAAATCGATAATATCAGTTGGTAGTTTTAGATCCTTTAAGACTTCTCTTGTAATTGGATCAATTGCAACGTTTAGATTGATTCGTAGTGTATTCTTAATATAAATTGGTTGGTCTAGTCTTTCAATGAAAAAGTCAGTATATGGCTTATCTAGGTCAAATTCCGCAAAGTCATATTCTTCAGTATTCATCATATAGAGAACGTTTAACAAGAGTGTATTTTTAACTGTATCTTGATAATATAAATATTTATCTTTAAATTTTACCTCAACAAGATTAGAATCAGTCTTTAATTTTGTATCGAGTAACTTGTAATCAACTTTATATCTTCTTAAGATATCAGTAATACCGTTCATTAAGCCAACAACGACAAAGATTGGATATGTTTCACCAAGAATTTTCATTTTCGTAAAGATAAAGCTCTTGCCAATTTGTGGTAATGATCCGCCATCTTTTCTTCCTAAAATTGTTGAGTAGATAAAGTCAAATAGGCTATCTGCAATCTTTTCATTTTTGTTCTCAGTTTCACCAGGAATAAATTCATAGAGATCAGTATCTTTAATATAAAGAATGCTCTCAGAGGAACGATTGATTCCGACTGGAGTCATTGTCTCATCAAAGAAGTTTTCTGGAACTGCTAACATGGAAATCTCTTGTTCTAGATCTTTTCTGTTAAACATGATTTCATATTTTGGTGTAATGATCGAAGTCAAATCACTAGCAAGTTCCTCATATTCAAAGTCGTTCTTATAATTTGCGTTTGTGATATTATTTGAACCAAAATTAATTGTTACGTTTGGATTATTTTTCACATCTTTAAGAATCTTTAAAAGATATGAGTTTCTTCTAGAAAGTTTGCCATTGGTTCTTTCCATTGTGATTTTATTATAGTTTGTTGTAATTTCAACGCGGTCTGGTTTAGTTTTAACGATAGGCAAACGTGCTAATTGCTTAACCAAAACCTTTTTATTTCCACCGAGAAAGAAGTATCTCTTGTCAACAATTTTTGGAATGTCAAGTGAGAATGAAAGAAGTTTTCCCTCATCGGTTCTAAACTTAGCATAAATTGTATCTACTTGTTTGAAGTCATCAGATGTGTCTTCTCTTTGGAA
>Ga0172375_10004373_pt1 | contig 20894 bp, 10 predicted proteins | sample LakKiv1m_FD_114537 | JGI IMG/M metagenome (GOLD analysis project Ga0172375, IMG submission 114537) | Freshwater microbial communities from Kabuno Bay, South-Kivu, Congo - kab_092012_11.1m | ecosystem: Environmental > Aquatic > Freshwater > Lake | place: Democratic Republic of the Congo...
ACGCCCTGCCAGGTCTCGCCGGCATTGCACGGCGCGATCACCATGCGGCGGTTTTCGCGTCCGGGATAGCGCTGGCGGACAAACTCGACCAGGTCGGTCGCCAGCGGCAGGAGCGTCTCACTGGCAAGACCATCGTCACCGGCGAGGTCCACCAGGTCGCAAAGGAGGGCCAGCACCCAGAACGTACCGGCGGGGTTCTCGCCATTGTAAGCCACCTTCGCCACGCCGGCCGGAGTCGAATCGGGGCTTGCCGGCGGCGCGGCTCGCAACGCCGGCGCTCGCGACCCCATCGGGATGCGCGCCCCGCCACAGCCATAGACTCGCCGCGCGTAATCCCGGTACTGCGGCAAATTGCGGGCATAGAAGGCCCCGAGGTTGCGCAGGGCCCCCCAGTCGCCGGTGCGCAGCGCGCCGTAGTAGGACTGATACTGCTCCACCGCGCAAAGCATGAGCGCGAGCCAGTCGTGCTGGCGGAGATGGTAGCGGAACAGGTCGATCTGAAATCGGACCGGGGTCTCGCGGTGTTCTCCGGCGCAGCAGGCCAGGAAGTAACGGTACAGGTCAAACGCAGCCTTGTGGCGGAGCACGACGCCCGCGGGGTCTTCCGGCTCGAAAGACGCCCGAGCCCAGAATTCGCGCCACCAGGCCTCGTGGCTGGCGACGAAAGCTCCCGCGCCGTCATCCCGGGCTTTGGCCAGACGCGTCCGTGCGGTTTCCGCGAAGGCGTTCCCGCCGCCAAGGGTGGAGATGCCGGCGATCGACAGCGAATGCCTGGGGTTGGCCGGCAACGTCACCGTGCGCTCGGCAATCCTGACGGCGGCGCTCTCGCAACGGATGGCAAGTCCGAAGGCCCGTCCGCTCAGCCCTCTGAAAACCGCCCCCTCGAGGGCGCTCGGCATCGCTTCCTCCACATCCGGCCCCGCCTTCGGATTCTCATGCCACAGACGCAAGCCTGACTCCGGGGTGTACTCGTCCTTTGAGGGCGCATCCTCCTCCAGGCGAAGGGTCAACGCGCCAGGGGTCTTGCGACCATCCTCGATGTCTACGCGTATCACGTCGCAGGGCACGTGGGCACGGATTTCGACGCGGACGGGGCCGTCCGGCGTCTCCGCGATGGCTCGGATCACCGAGCGTCGCAGGTCGTGCTCCATGCGGAACGCCGCGGCGTTGGCGAAGGGCCGGCCGTCGAGGTCGAGGTGGATGCGTCCGAGCGCGCGCAGCTTGCCGGCTTCGTCAATGGCAGCCGAGTGGTTGACCTGCATGACCATCTCATCCGGAAAGTACACGGTCAGACCGGTCACGCCGGTGCCGGTGGCCATGAACTCCCACTCGCGCGCCGGCCGCGCCGCGAAGGTCACGCGGCCGTCCGGATGGTACTGCCCGAACGGCCCGCCGGGGGCGAGACTGCCGAGGGGAAGCGACGGCGACGCGCCGACGTAAAGAGCGGCGGTCGTTGTTGCGTTTTCTTTGCTCATGTTGTTTCTCCTGTCTTGTGACGCCCTGACTTCATGACGCCCTGACGCCCGGCGTCACGAGGTCATGGCGTCACGGCGTCATCCTTTCCTGATCCCGATCCGCTCCACCGGAATCGGCACGAAGCCCAGCTTGAGCGCCGGGGAGTCGGGCCGCAGGCGGTAGTCGCCGGCGACCGCGTCCACGAACAGCGGGTCGGCGATGAGCGAGTTGGCGTCGTAGGCATCCCCTTCGCGGCTGGACATCTCGCGCCAGGCCGCCATGCGCCACGTATCGCCGGTCTCGGTCTTGCCGATGACCGGGTCCGGGTCGCCCGGCCGGAAGCAGAGGTTGTTGTCGCACTGCCACAGCACCCGGCGCCGCGGCGTGCGGTCCGCGATCTTCAGGAGGGCGGCCTGAGGGGACCCGCCGTAGAAGATGTTGTTCGAGACCAGTGCGGCATGTTCCGGATAGGAGGCGTGGCCCATCAGGGCGATCCCGCAGTCGCCGGCGCCGACGAACAGGTTGTTCTGGACGATGTTGTTGCGCCCCTTGAGCACCACACCCATCGCCTCGTTGACGACGAGGTTGCCGTATATGAGGCAGTTGCTGGTCCAGTTGTCCAGATAGACGCCGCACGTGTGGTGGTAGGCGGTATCCCCGTGGCTGGTGTTGCCGGTGTCGGAGATGTGGTTGTAGCGGATGACGTGCCCCACCGCCTCGGCCGCGGGCGGGCTGATTGCCCCGATCGTCGCCTCATTCCAGCAATTGATGGCGCCGGTATCGTTGGTGACCCGGCCGGCGCGGGTGATGCGGTTGTACTCGATGCAGTTGCGTCCGAACTGGTAGTTGCCCAGGCTCACCCCGAGGTGCGCGACATCGTGGATTTCGTTGTGCGCCACCCGGTTCCAGGCGCTCAGGCCCAGAAACACGGCCGCGGTGTAGGTGTCCACCAGCCCGGTGTGATGGATGGCGTTGTCGGTGATCTCGTTGAACCGCGGGTGGGGCGGGATGTCGGGCATGCTCATCGCGAGGGAGGGATCCGCATAGGGGCGGTACCTGGCTCCGGCCAGGGCGACACCATGCCCGCCGACATGGGCGATCTCGTTGTGGCGGATGAGATTCGCCTCGTTTCCGTTCCGCATGTAGATGCCGTTGCCGCCGACGTTGACGATGCGGCTGTGTTCCAGCCGGCACCCCTTGCAGTCCGACAGGTAGACGGTCTCCCCGATGTACTCCCAGCCCATCGGCGGGAACAGCGCGCCCGCCCCTTCGACGTCGGTGTACTGCGAATTGGGTTCGCCGCCGAGCGTCTCGGTGAACGTGAGTCCCGAGACGCGGACATGCTCCACCCGCTCCATGTGCAGCAGGCACTTCACGACCGGGATCACCACCTCGAGGTCCGCGATCGGCGCTGTCGCGGGCCGGAAGTACAGGCGCCCTTCCTCCGTATCGAGGCACCACTCCCCGGGCTCGGTCAGTTCCTCCAGCAGGTTCTCGACGATGAACTGGCTGTAGTCCGGCCGCAGCCCCTCCCGGCAGCAGAAGAAGGGGTTCGCGTTGAAGTCCCGGGTGCCGTGCGCGAGGCGAATGGTGTGGTTGGCCGGATCCACCGACCGGATGCGGGTCAGACAGATGTCGCCCCAGCAGTGCAGGGCCGGCAACAGGAGCACCTCGCCCTGGGTAGGCTTGGCCCAAGGGCGCTTGAAGGCGTCCGGCTCGTCCCAGACGAGTCTGGGATCTGAAGGCCACGACTCGAGAGCCGCATCATCCATCCGGCTGTGGGCCCAGCGGCCGTTCCACCGCGGGTCCCTGGGGTCGGCCTTGGGATAGCGCGAGCGCACCTGGCGCTCACCGTTGGCGTAGAGCTGCCGGAAGAACAGGCCCTGGCCGCGCGCCTCCGGGATTTCCGCGACGTAGATGCCGTCGCGATAGGGCTTCCAGCCCGTCACGCGCCGCCCGCCGCTGATGACCGGCGTCTCGCCCGGGTAGGCGGCATAGGTCACCGGGGCGTCCGCCGTGCCGCTGTCGGCCGCCGAGAGATGGAGGGTCTGCTCAGGGTAATACTTCCCCCCGCGCACGAGCACGGTGACCGGCCGTGGCGACGGCGGCGCCGCTTCGTCAACCGGCTCGAAGCGGACTGGTTTCCAAATGCCCGCCGCGTTCCGGTCTTTCACCACCCGGACCACGAGCCGGTGGTTCGGGTCGGACGCGAGCGCGCCGCCGACGTCGAACGCGAAGGGCTTGTTCCACATCTCCTCCGGCGGACGGAGCTGCGCGCCGATCTCCCGGCCGTCGAGCCAGACCCGGCAGCAGCCGTCCACCGCGCCGAAGCACAGCCGGTAACGCCGGCCGGCCCGCGCCGCCGCCGGAACGGTGAACGCCACGTTGTACCAGGCCACGCCGTGGTAGTCATGCCCCTGCTCGGTCCAGCTCTTGTCCGTACGCAGTTCTGTCCAGGCGGCGTCCGGGTCGGTCGCGAACCAGCCGGCCGCCTCGCCCGCGTCCGCCGGGTCGCGGCGGAAGTTCCACACGACGGGCAGTTCCACCGTCCTGACGCGAAGCTCCGCTTCCCAGGCCGCTTGCGCCGACCGTCCGGCCTTGGTCGCCGCCCGCACGGCGTCCCGCGCCCGCCGCAGCGTGGCGAACGGGCCGTCGGTTTCCGCCGCGTTGGGCGCGGGCAGCGTGCCGCTCCAGGAGTCGTTGCCGTGGGCGGCGACGTACAGGTTCATGGCTGTCTTGTTCTCGCTGTTCATTGACTGGTACCTCGCGGGAAGCTGTGGTTTGCTTGCTTCTTGGACCACGACATGGACACGACGCAGCGGCCGCGCCGTCCATCGGGCAGGAAGCGGATCATTCCTTCCGGTCGCCGTCCTGCCTGACCAGCACGACGCGGTCGAGGTAGTAGCCGTTCTCTTTCTCCTGGCTGCCACGGATGTAGGCCGGGCCGGTGAACTTGGCCGAGACCCAGACCTCCCAGGGCTCTTCGGTGGGAACGGCGATCTTGCTAAACAGGGGATTGCAGGCCGCGGACCAGCGCGCATGCCCCCAGAGATGGGTCCCCTTGGTAATGCGCCAGATGCCGACCTTGTACCAGTGGTACTTGCCATCCTGGGGGACTTCCGCTTTGGGGATGGTGAGGACCGGGCCTTCTCCCAGCTTCCCAAGGTCGAGGTCCCACAGTCCAAAGACCGGATCCGCCTGATGATGCTCCTCCGTGGTGTTCAAACAGCGTAAAGCCCTGCCGCCAGCGGCCTCGGTGTCGTTGACCCAGACCCTGTTTTGATTGTCAGGATAGAAATCACGCCAGTAGTACTGCACCACCCGCTCTTGGGGCAGAGGCCGGAAACGCTCGGGCAGCTCAATCGGACTGCGCAGCAGCGGCAGCTTCCAGCTCAGGAAGCCGTCGACAGCCTTCGCCGGATAGCCCAGACGCAGCCAGAGCGGACGGGAATGGGTCTCGAGCCGCGCCAGCACGGCCTCGCGGTCGAAGGGCATGGCGGCGCCCGGCGCGAGCTTCTCCTTGAGGATGTCCCAGTGCTCGATCAAGGCGATGTCCAGACGGAAGCGTTCGCGCCGGACATGCGCCAGCTCGAGGCTGTCGGCGGCGCAGGCCCCCTCGGCCTGCTCCAGCAGCGCCTCGGACTCGGCGAAGAACGCCGCGTTCACGTATTCGATCTGCCGCGCGTCCTTCACGCCGGCGCGCGGCGGCAGGCCGCGCTGCGCCGCCGCCAGCTTGTCGTAGAACGCCCGCATCGGCGCCGCCGCCGGGCCGTAGTAGCCCGCGAAGAAGATGTCAATGAGCGGCTCGACCGGGCGGCGCGGCTCGACCATCAAGAGCATGGCCAGCCAGTTGTAGAGCGGCGAGAAGTGCCCGTCGCGCCAGGGGCCCTCGATCGGTAAGCCCCACTCCCCGGACTCAAGAAGGAAGCCCAGGATGCGGAAGTCGGCGAAAAACCGCATGTCCCCGAGCAGCGCCGGCACGGGGGTGAAAGGCCAGGCGGGCACGGTGTTGGGCTGGCCGTAGTCCCAGATCATCAGCCCGGCTGGTGTGATCGCCGCCCATTGCCGCAGGTTCTCCGCGCGCAAGGCGTTGGCCGGAGCAGTGAGTGGGAACCAGGGCTCCGGGTCGGGTAGGGTGAGAGCATCGGCTGACTTATTGTCGCACCACCAGACGGCGACGTTCTCGCGCGGGCGGATGGTCTTGGGCGGGACCATCGACCACAAGTAGGCGTGGAACATGACCTTGACATCCGGGAACTGCCCGCGTATGCCGTCGGCGATCTCATTGACGAAATCGATGAGCGGCCCGCTCTCCGCGCCCTCGCGCTCGACCAGCGCCCGGCAGGATGGGCAGTGGCAGACCACATAGTTGTCCGGCTGGCTGATGATGTAGATGTCTGGCGGCGGCTGGTTGGGGTTGACGGTCTTGCGGTCGGTGGCGATCGTTTCGAGCAGCGTGGCCAGGGCGATCTTGCGCACCTCCGGGTGCGTGAGGCAGAGGCTGCCATGCATGATCTTTTTATCGCTCTGATCAATGCCACAGATAAATTCGTCTTCTCTCAGGCGTGTCTTGCCGTCCTTGTCGAGCGCGTAATACTCCGGATGCTCGACGAAGTACTTGTCACCAGGAACGTATTTGCCGAAGTTGTGACAGTAGTATGCGGCACCTCCTCCAGGCGATCCAGGCATATCATAGCTGCCGGTGATTTCCGCTGGATACCACCAGTTATTTCTGTTGCGGGCGCTGTACCTTCTGTTCCTTTCCCCCGTCGCCGCATCAAATCCCAGTAGATACTCACTCGTGCCGAGCATTCGCATCCTGAACACCGGTATCGCGCGCCGGTCGATGGCAGCGAGCGCCAGCGTCGGCCGCTTCGGCACGACCTCGGTATCGCGGTCGAGCCAGTACACGCCCAGCTCCTTCTCGAGGAAGTCATAGACCCCGTAGAGCGTGCCGCGCGGCCGGCCGCCGGTGACGACCAGGTTGTCGCCAACGGTCTTGATCACGGATTCCTCGACCCCGAGTTTGGCGCAGCCGATCCCCTGGCCAGCCGCGAAGGCCGTCCAACCGAGGTAAATGGCTTTCGCCGGCTTCGGCTCCGTTGCGGATTCCGCCACGGTCTTGAACTCCGCGCCGGTGACCTTCTTCAGGTACTCGGCCAGCTCCTTGGCAGCGGTCTCCTCCACCGCGATCGGCTGGGCGCCCGTGACGATCGCGTAGGCCGTTGATCCGTTCTCCGTCAGGACGACCGCCGGCGGCGCCTTCGCCGTTTCCGCCTTCAGCTCCTCTGCCTGACTCCTGCTTCCGCCCAGCGCCGAGGCGAGAGCCGCCAGCGCCACCAATCGCATTGCCCATGTGTTGATCGTCATATTCTTCCCCTTTTCCTTTTCACCATTCACTTACCCGCCGCCGCTTCCTGCCTGACCAGCACCACGCGGTCGAGGTAGTAGCCGTTCTCTTTCTCCTGGCTGTCCTTGATGTAGGCCGGGCCGGTGAACTTGGCCGAGACCCAGACTTCCCAGTCGTTAGCGCCGGGAGTCTCGTCGGGCACATAGGCCTTCTTGGCCAGGTCGGGACAGCCTACGGTCCAGCTCCAATGTCCCCACAGACTGACGCCCGGGAGGATGCGCCAGCGGCCGACCTTGTACCAGTGGTACTTGCCGTCCTGCGGGACGTCCGCCTTAGCGATCTTCAGGCTCGGTCCGTTCTCCTTGCGGTTGAAGTCATAGAGCCCGAAGGCCGGATCCGCCTGATGGTCATCCGCCTGGGCATTGGCCCGGCGCAACCCCCTGCCGCCGGCGGCGTCCGGGTCGGGGACGAGGGCTGATTGGTACTCCACGAAATCACGCCAGTAGTACTGCACCACCCGGTCCTGAGGCAGATGCCGGAAGCGCTCGGGCAACTCCACCACCGGACTGCGCAGGAGCGGGAGCTTCCAGCTCAAGAAGCCGTCGACATGCTTCGCCGGATAGCCGAGGCGGAGCCAGAGCGGACGGGAGCGGGTCTCGAGCCGCGCCAGCACGGCCTCTCGCTCGAAGGGCATGGCGGCGCCGGGGGCGAGCCCTTGTCTGAGCGCATCCCAGCAGTCGAGCAGGGCCACGTCGAGACGCCAGCGTTCGCGCTGGACATGCGCCAGTTCCAGGCTGTCGGCGGCGCAGGCTCGCTCGGCCTGTTCCAGCAATGTCTCGGCCTCGGCGAAGAACGCCGGCGTCACATGCTTGATGATCCGCATGTTGCCGCCAGCCAAAGAGCGGGGCGGCAGGTCGCGCTGCGCCGTGGCCAGCTTGTCGTAGAACGCCCGCATCGGCGCGGCCGCCGGGCCGTAGTAGCCGGCCATGAAGGTGCCAATCAGAGGCTCGATGGGGCGGCGTGGCTCGACCATCAGCAGCATGGCCAGCCAGTTGTAGAGCGGCGAGAAGTGCCCGTTGCGCCAGGGGCCCTCGATCGGGGCGCCCCACTCCTCGGTCTCGAGAATCAAGCCCACAGGACGGGAGTCGGCGAGGAACCGCAGGTTCCCGGCCACGACCGGCGCCAGAGTGAAGGGCCAGGAGGGCACTCCGTAGGGCTCGCCGTAGTCCCACACGTTGATTCCCCCGGGCGTGATCGCCGCCCACTGCCGCAGGTTCTCTGCCCGCCAGGCGTTGACCGGCGCGGTCAGCGGAAGCCAGGGTTCCGGCCGCATGCCGGGCATGTACCAGTTGCACCAGCGGATGACGACGTTGTCCCGCGGGCGCAGCGTCTTGGGCGGAACCTGCGACCACGTGTAAGCGAAGGTCTGGACCTTGATCTCCGGGTAGCGTTCCCGCACGCCATCGGCCAGTGCATTGATGAAGTCAATGAGCGGCCCGCTCTCCGAGCCCTCGCGCTCGACCAGCGACCGGCAGGAAGGGCAGTGGCAGACCACGGCGTTATCGGGCTGCGACACGTCATAGAGGGACGGCGGCGGCTGGTCGGGGGAAGCCGGTGTGCCCGGCGGGAACTCCTTGCGGTCGGCGGCGATGAGCTCCAGCAGACGCGCCAACGCGATCCTGCGCACCTCCGGGTGTGTCAGGCAGAGGCCGCCGGCCTGACCGTCCTTCTCGCTCGTCGCCAGTCGTTTCCCATCCTTGTCGAGGGCGAAGTACTCCGGGTGTTCGGCAAAGTACTTCTCGCCCGGCACGTAGAACCCGAAGTTGTGGCAGCCGCGGTATATGTGTCCCGCGTACTCGCCGCCTCCGTAAGGCCGCATCTCGCTGCCGCCGTACCCGAACTGGTTCTGGCGGCTGCGGGTGCGGAAGCGCCGTTCCTTCTCGCCCGTCGCCCCTTCCCAGCCCCAGCCACCCTCGTGGAAAGCCGTATAGACGCAGCGCATTCTGAAGATGGGCATGGCGCGGCGGTCGATGGCAGCGAGCGCCAGCGTCGGCCGCTTTGGCACGACCTCAGTGTCACGGTCGAGCCAGTACACGCCAAGCTCCTTCTCGAGGAAGTCATAGACCCCGTAGAGCGTGCCGCGGGGCCGGCCGCCGGCGATGACCAGGTCGTCGCCGAAGCTCTTGATCACCCATTCCTCGCGCCCGAGCGCGGCACAATCAATGCCCTTCGCCGCCGCGAACGCCGTCCAGCCCAGGTAGATGGCTTTCGGCGGCTTCTCCGCCGCCGTCTCCGCCACGGTCTTGAACTCCGCGCCGGTGACCTTCTGCAGGTACTCGGCCAGTTCCCGCGCGGCGGTCTGTTCGGCGGGAATCGGGTTGGCGCCGGTGACGATCACGTAGGCGGTCTGTCCGCCTTCGCTCAGGCGCAACTCCGCCGCGCCCGAGACCGCGGCGACCAGGCCGAGCGCAACCGTCACGGGAACCAGCAACGACCAGCGGGTTCGAATGTGCATTGCAGTGCCTCCCTTGCTGTTTTCTGCAGACGACCGCATCGCGACGCTAGCGCTTGCGCACGAGGCGGATGTTATCCAGAAAGAGCACCAGAGGTTCGGAGCGCTGCGCCTTCGTGCCGTAGGTATACAGGTAGACCCGCTTGACGTTCCCCAGGTCGGCCTTCTCGGCGGCCTTGGTCAGGTCGTGCATGACAACGTCCTTGTTCCAGCCGGGTCTGAGCCGGAAGCCATAGTGATGAAGCCCCTGGTCGCCGTCGAGGCGCGTCGTGAACGCCCACTGGTAGTAGTCCCACTTCCCCTCGTAGAAGACGTCGGCCACGAGGGCGGTGAAGCCGGACCAGTCTGTCAACTCGCCGCAACCGAGGGAGATACCCACGTCCACGGCTGCATCGGTCGGAGGGAATTCGACGCGCAGTGAGGCGAGACCGTCGCTGGCCCGCTCCGGCTCCTGACTCACGCGGGCCAGGCAGCCGTTGTTGGGGTTGAGTGTGGGCATGTCCTGCGGGCCCTCGAAGGAAGTGAGCAACTCGTCGTCGCCTGCCAGGATGATACTGCCGAACTTGTCCAGTTCGCCGTGGAAGCCGCGATAGAGCAGCGGCGACCACGTGGACAACTGCGAGGCCTGCGCGTCGGACTTCAGGCGGCGCGAGCGGCCGAAATTGGCGACGATCCCGGCGCCCGGCTTCGGCTCGAACCCAATGGACTTGAGCGGCACCGCCATCTCGATTACCCAGGAGTCCGGGTTGGTCCTCACCGCTACAGCGGCGCCGCTGTCCCACGAGTCGTCAGCCTTGATCTGCCCTTCCAGGGTCTGGTAAGCGGTATCCACCCACGAGCCGGCGGGGTTGACGATGAACTGGTAGTAGGTCTTGCGGTCACCGCTGGGGTTGAGGAAGATCTCGCCCGCACTGTCCCGCCAGGTGTCGGGGTGGTCCTTGGGGCGCGGCTCGAACTTCATGTCACCGGTCCGGTCCTCGAAGCACTCGAAGGCGAGGTAGAGCTTCTCCGGCGACCACAGCGTCCGCACCGCGGTCTTGGCCTTGAGTTCCTCCATCTTATTCAGCGGGGTCAGATACAGCGGCCCAGCCGTCTTCCAGGCAGCCTCGTTGAGGCCGCCGTCAATGCTGACCGCTCCCTCAGCCAAGGGCGTCGCCCGGTGGCGGATGCTCTCGGCCGTGATCATCGGCATGGCGCGCAGGTAGTCGAGCCGTTTCTCGACGAAGATCCGGGCCTTGTCCCGGTTCTGGGCGTCACCACGGCCGAAGCCTGAGGTTTGGGGCACGAAGTTCTCCAGGTAGCTTGCCCAGTTGGAGGCATAGCGTGTCAGGACCGCGGCGCGGTCGAAGGGATACACCTCGCCCTGGCGGCAATGCGCTTTGCGCAGACTGGGCTCCAGGTGCAGCAGGGCCGAGTCCACGGGAATCCGCTCGCGCTTGACCCGGGCCAGCCGCAGGGGATCGCCCACCACCGCAGCCTCGGCCGCGTCCAGGATCTTCTGCGCTGTGACGAAGAACTCCAGGTTCAGGTAGGCCTTGTAGTAGTCCTCGCGCCTCACGGTGATGAGCTTCCCCGGGCAGGCATTCTGGCGCCGCTCCAGGTACTCCATGAACTCCCGCATCTTCACGGCCGCCGGGCCGTAGTAGCCCGCAAAGAAGGTATCGAGCAGTTGCTTCTCATCCGCGTTGGGCTCGAGCAGGAGCTTGCAGCCGAGCCAGGTCTTGAGGGCGTAGAAGCTGTGCACCTCGTCGTCGAAGTGATTGTCAGCATGCACGAAGTCTGGGAAGCCACAGACCCACAGCCGCTTCACGTTGTTCTTGAGGAAGTACTCGAGATCCGGCTTGACGCAGGAGATGCTCGACGAGGGGATGTAGAACCCGGGCGTGTGTACCTGCAGCATGTTCCAGTAGTCGAAGACCGCGAGGTGCTTCGAGATCCGTGCCCAGGACTCCAGGGACTCGCGCATGTCCCGGTTGACTTCATGGGTGAGCGGCCGGAACCAGTCGGACTGACCGTAGTTGTCGCACCACATGACCATCACATTGTCGCGCGGCCGGACATGCTGCGGCGCCTTGAGCGTGTGGTTGTAGGCGAAGGTCTCTATCACGACTTCCGGGTAGTCGGCCCGGATGTCGTCGGCGATCGCGTTGATGAAGTCGAGCATCAGGCCGCTCTCGGCCCCCTCCCGCTCCACGATCTTCCGGCACTCCGGGCAGAGGCAGCCGTAGTCTGGCAGGCAGTCGTTCTGCTGGATCTCGTAGATGACGGGCGGCGTCTTTCCTTCCTTGGCTGCTTTCTCCCGGTCGGCCTGGATGTAGCCGCGCAGCTTGGAGATGAAGATCGCGCGCACCGCGGGGTTGGTCAGGCACAGATCAAACCAGCAATCCTTGGTTCCCCGGGCGTCGGTGTTGCGGAAGAGCGTGCCGTCGGCCTGCTTGTGCAGCGCGAAGTACTCGGGATGCTCCTTGCCGTACTCGTCGGGGTGCATGTAGAGCCCGAAGGTATGACACTGCCCGGGTGATCCAGTCATCCGCACCCGGTGGTTGGAGTACTGGGTGTGCCGGTTGAAGTCGTCGTACTGTACGGTCAGCGGGCCGTTGCTGACCGAGCTGGTGTACATGAGCTGTTCCAGAAAGGGCGAGCGCACGCGGCGGTCGGGGGCGGCCACTTCGAGCGTGGGCCGCGCGGGCACGTCCTCGGAGAAGGTGTCGAACAGATGTACCCCGACGGCGGTCTCCAGGAAGTCATAGACGCCCCAGCGCGCGCCCCACGGCCGACCGCCGGTGATGACCAGATCGGCGCCAAGAGCCTTGACCACCCATTCCTCCGGCGCGCACGCCGCCGGGTCGAGCCCCTGGGTGGCGGCGTAGGCCGTGGCGCCGACGTAGATCGCCTTGGGCGGTTTGGCGGCCGGGTCTTCCGCCACGATCTTGAACTCCGCGCCCGTGACCCGCTTCAGATAGCCAGCCAGTTCACGGGCGGCCACGCGTTCATTGGGCAAAGGGGCGGCGGCCTCGACGATGACGTAGTCCGTGCGCCCGTCCCTGGCGAGCGTGATGGTCTTCTCCTCAGCGTTCCGAGGAGCGGGGCCACTTGCTGCATCGGCACCCGTTCCAGTGGCCGGAACTGACGCGAGCAGAAAGGCGGTGAGGAGAATACTTGGGAATCTCATGAGAGTATCCTTGTGTTTCGTGTGATTCTCCGCGAGCAGATTGCGTTCTTCCTACGGCCGATTGAGGCCGGGCACGGCCCGCACCAGCAGGACGCGGTCGACCCGGACGTGGTCCATGTCCGGGCTTTTCGCGAAGGACGGGTCAGCCGGGTAATGCAGGTCCCACACGGGACGAGCGTCGCCGGCCGGGCTTTTCGCGAAGGACGGCCCGGCCAGTTTGGCGGAAACGTACACGTCCCACTCCTCGGCCCTGTCCCGGGGGCTGAGCCGGCCTCCCGCATCGATCCCGCCGGCGAGCCTCCCGTTCATCAGGACCTTGAAGGAGGACCTTTTCACGTCCGTGTCGAGCCGCGTCCGACCGAGCTTGTAGATGTGGTACTTGCCGTCGCGGGGGAACTGCTCCGGCGTCAGGGCGAGCTTCAGGTCGGCGATCTGGAACTCGGTTGGGTTCTTCGCCCAGCCCGGCGCCCTCTTGCGCAACCGGCCGGATTGGTAGTCCCAGCCCACACCGAAGGCCATGGCGAGGCCGGCGGCCTCGGGATCGCGCACGATGGCGCTGTAGTCGTCCACGAGGTGCCAAGGGACGAAGTACTGGTCGGTGACATCCACCAGATCGCGGGCGGGCAGACTCGCGAAGGGCTCGGGCAGCCGCGCGTCGCGCCAACCGGCCACCGCCTCCTCGATCGCCTTGGCCTTGTCTGCCTTTCCGTTCCAGGAGAAGCCTTCGGTTACGGCCTTGGCGTCGGCCGCGAAACGCTCGATGACCTTCGCCCGCTCGAAGGGCAGCGACTCGTCGTCCGGAAGTTGCCGCTCCAGTCTGCCCCAGAGATCGAGCATGGACTTGTCCACCCGCGGCCGTTCGCGCTTCACGCGCAGCAGCGCGCCGGGGTCGGCGGCGGCCGCGGCTTCCGCCTCGTCCAGCAGCCGCTGGATGGCCAGGTAGAATTCCGGGGTCAGGTAGTCCACCCGGCCGTTCTTCAGCGACTCCGCCGCGCGCGGCTTCGCCTGGTTGGCGACCAGCAGGTCGTAAAACGCCCGCATCGGCTTCGCGGCCGGGCCGTAGTAGCCGCGGAAGAAAACACCGAGCATTTCCGGCACGTTACAGGCCGGGTCGGCCATCAGGCGCAGGGTGATCCAGCGCCGCAGCGGCTCGAAGTTCTCGAAATTCCAGACCGCGCCCCTGACGCCAATGCTGCAATCGATGAAGTACTCGACGCCCATCTGGTTGTAGATCTCGTAGTTGCCGATGGCGTAGGGCGCGAACGTGGCCGGGATGCCGCCGCCGCCCGCGTACTCCATGTACTCCCAGACGCCCAGCCGCGCGCCCGTGTCGCGCCAGCCGCGCAGGGTCCCAAGCCGCTGGGCATTCTCGGGGGACGTGAGCGCCTGGTCCAGGAACGGGCCCCCGACCACCCCCGCCCCGCCCCAGTTGCACCATGAGACCAGCACGTTGCCGCGCGGCTTGACCGTCTGCGGCGGCGGCATGGTGCGTTGGTAGGCCAGGGTCTCGACCGTTACATCCGGGTACTCCTTCTCCACTGCGGCGGCGACCGCGTTGACGAAGTCAATGAGCAGGTCGCTCTCGGCGCCGTGCGTCTTGACGAAGTCGCGGCAGGCGGCGCAGGGGCACTCGGTCTTCCCACCGTCGTCATCCTGGCTCAGGTCGTAGACGCGCGGCGCCCGCGTGCCGAAACTGCGCTCGGCCAAGCGGTCCCGGCGGATCATGTCCATCAGGCTCTCGGTGATGATCCGGCGCACATCCGGGTTTGTCAGGCACACCCTGCCCTTGCCCGCGGTGGGCAGTTCCTTGGGCGCGTTCTCGCGGGTGAAACCGAAATACTCGGGATGCTCCGCGTAGTACTTGCCCGGCAACAGGTACCAGTAGAAGGAATGGCAGTGCGGGGGGAGCGGCTCGCCAATGTCGGCCCGGTCCCACAGCAGCGACCCGAACACAGGCGTGTAGCTCTCCCGCGTGTAGGGGTTCAGACCATACATCTCCTTCTTGCTGAACAGTGTTCCCCACCACGAGTGGTCTCTCGGCGCGCGGTTGCGCACTTCAAAGTGAAGTTGCTCCATCTTCTCACCCTTCGGGAACACTTTCCACCCGGACCAAGAGTCCTGGTGCCTGCCCGACAATGCCTGGCCGTCGTCGGAGCCCAGCCAGCGGAACCACGCTTTCGGTTTGCCGTGGCGGTCGGCGTCGGGCAGCGCCAGACCGGGGTTCCGCGGCACGAGTTCCGTGTCGCGGTCGAACCACCACACGCCGCAGTCGCGCTCCAGGAAGTCATAGACGGCCCAGAGCGTGCCGCGCGGGCGGCCGCCGGTCAGGATCAGGTTGCTTCCCACCGTCTTCACCGCCCATTCGTCCGGCTGCATCTTGGCGCCGTCCAGACCGTTGGCCCTGGCGAAGTCCGTCCAGCCGACATAGATGATCCGCTCCTTGCGGCCGTCAATCCCTTCCGGCGACGGCGTGGCGCCGTCGTAGAAGCCCTCGAAGGGGGGGCCCGAGTGATGGTGCCGGTCCAAGAGACCAAGTATTTCTAACGACTTACTGCCGCCGCCGGTCGCTCCCGTCACCCGGCCCAGGTAGCGGCTCAGCTCGACCACCGCCAGCTTCTCCACGTCGGTGGCATTGGCCCCGACCTCGATTCGGAACGCCGCCTGGCCGTTCTCGACGAACGCGGGCAACGGTTTCGTCGCCGCGGGTTCCGCGGCGGAGCAAATCGACGTGCTCGTCAGAATGACGGTGGCGGCGATTGACAGTCTGTTTCGCATGGTCTTGGTCCCTGTCAGATGTTCCTTGCGATTCACCAATCGAGTTGCTGTTGGGCCACGAAACGTTCGACCTTCCTGGTCCGCGCCTGGTTCTCGCGGTACTTCTCCCGCTGATACAGCGGGCAGTACTTGCCCGGCGGGTCGATATGCACCACGTCGTTCCCCTTGCGGATCAGGGTGTATTCCTTTCCCTGGATTTGCACCTTGTCGGTGCGCTCGAAGATCGGAAAGGTCAACGTGGCGACACCGTTCGGCTGGACCTTGCCCACCACGGCATAGCGGCCGTCCCAGGACAAGGAGCGCTCCGTGCCGTTCACTTGGCACTTGGCTTGCTCCGGCTGGACCCATTCCGGAATCCGCACCGAAAGTTCACACGCCTGTTTGATCTTGACCTCCACGCGGCCTTCGTAGGGAATCGAGCTGTCGACATCGGCCCAGGGCGAAGCGCGGTTCAACAGCAGGTTGACCTTGAGCTTGCCGTCCTTCGAGCAGAGGATGTTCTCCCAGACGTAATAGATCGTCCGGCTGCCATTGCCCGCGCAGCAGCCCGAGTGGGCATTGGCGTCGCCGCCGCAGGCCGTCAGGGCTTCGGTGAACAACCGGTCCGCCTCGAGGAAGAAATCGAGGTCGAGGTGGTGGCGGTACCACTCGGTATCCGGCACGGCGGCGAGAGAGACCGTCAGCTCCCCCTGGCGGCGCTCGAGATAGTCGAGATAGGCGCGCATGGGTTTGGCGGCCGGGCCGTAGTATCCCACGAAGAAGAGGTCGAGCAGGGGTTCGAGATCCTGGTCCGGATTCTGCGTCAGTTTCATGCCCAGCCAGGCGGAGAGCGGACGAAAGCTGTCGAATTCGCAATAGGAATTGCCCGGCTGCCAGTCATTGCCGCTGGCAAAGAAGCCGAAGATTCCCTGGTCCCGGTAGTAGCGCAGCTCGGGCTGGATGACCCGGATGTTCGACCAGGGGAGATGGAAAGCCCGGCGGATTGCGGCCGCTCCTGTATCGGCTCCAGTAGTCGTAGATCTGGATGTTCCGGGTCAGGGCGGCCCAGCCCTCGAACTGCTCGCGGAACGTGCGGTTGTTTTCGTGTGTGATCGGATGGAACCAGTCTCTTGATCCATAGGGATAGCACCACCAGATCAGGACATTGTCGCGCGGGCGCGCGCGCTTTGGCGGCGCCAACGTATGATTGTAGGCCAGGGTGCGGATGAGCACATCCGGGTAATCCGCCTTCACGGCGCCGGCGATGGCGTTGACGAAGTCCACCCACAGATCGCTCTCCGCGCCCTCGGGGCCGACCACCGCCCGGCAGTTCGGGCACAGGCAGCCCTGGGGGGGCAGGCCGTCCCCGGCGTCCACCGTGTAGATGAACGGCGCCGGCCGGCCGCGGGCTTGCGCCTCGCGGCGGTCGGCCTCGATATGCCCGCGCAGCTTGCGGACGACGACCTGCCGCAGGTCGGGATGGGTCAGGCAGTGGTCAATTCCCATGCTGCCCCAGCCCAGTCCCTCGACATCCCGGTAGAGCGTGCCATCCGCCTTGCGATGCAGGGCGAAATACTCGGGATGGGTCTTCCCATACTCGCCGGGACTGACATACAAGACCATGGTATGCACCCAGCCGCCGGAACCCCATTTCGGGACGATGCCGTACTCCTCGACATGCGTTTCGAACCGCTGGTCGGTCCAGAGATGGCTCGGGTGGGCCTCGTTCTTGTTGAAGGCGAAATAGCGCAACGTCCGCCGCCTCGACGCCTCGGTGCGGTGCCGGTCGGGATGCAGTCCCGGCCCCGCCGCCAGGTCGTAAGACAGCAGGTGCTTCCGGAAGGCGTGGCGCCCGCGCTGCGCCTCAACCCGGACCGTCAGGTCGGACCGCTGCGGGATCACGGGCGTGAATGGACACAGCTGGTGGACGCCGACATACTGTTCGAGGAACTCGAACACGGCGAACACGGTCCCGGCGTTGCGCCCGCCGGCCAGGATCAGGTTGTCGCCGACCGGCTGGATCAGCCATTCATCGGCCCCCAGCTTCGCGCCGTCAATCCCCTTCTCCGCGGCGAAGGCCGTCCAGCCGAGATAGATCGCCTTGGCCGGTTTCGGTTCGGTCGCGGACTCCGCAACGACCTTGAACTCCGCGCCAGTGACCTTCTTCAGGTACTCGGCCAGCTCCTTGGCAGCGGTCTGTTCGGCGGGAGTCGGGTTGGAGCCGGTGACGATCACGTAGGCGGTCTGTCCGCCTTCGCTCAGGCGCAACTCCGCCGCGCCCGAGACCGCGGCGACCAGGCCGAGCGCAACCGTCAACAACAGCACCATCAATAATACTGTTCTAGCTGATAGGAATCTTGATTTCATGTGGCTTGCCATGAATGACCTTCTATCTCCACGCCAGTTCATCACTAAGATCGAGATAGCGTTTGACCGCGTCATCGCGTGCCTCCCGCTATTCTCACAGCCGCGACATCCATCGCCTGGAGGCCGATGGGAAGCGTGCACTGGCCGCGCGCGAAGGCGAGGGTGCCTTTCGTCGCCGCGCCGTCGCCCTGGATGATCTCGGCCTGGCGGTTGCCGTCGCCGAATCCGCCCAGGCTCAGCGAGACCGAATCCACGTCGTCCGTGCTGGCATTGACGACAAACAGGACCGTCGAATCGTCCTGATCGAACCGGTAGAGGGCGAGATACGCGCCGCCTTCCGCCGTGGAGAGCCGCCGCGGCGCGTGCTCAAGCGACTGCAGAAGCCCGACGATCAGTTCGCGCCGGAGCGTGTGCAGCAGGCATGAGTTCGGCACGTTCGGGAAGACAAACGGCAGGACCAGGCAGCGCCGGTGGTAGACGACCGTCCCGGGCCCGGTGGTTGTACCATGGAACGACTTCAGTTCCGTCACGACGTGCGCCTCGGGAGCGTAGTCGAAGATCACGGCGCTGCCGCAGGACCCTTGCGCCGAGAACCGGGCGGCTGCGCAGCCCGACAGCACGGTTCCATCCGCCACGTCCTCGTAGGAAACGTCCTCGGAATTGACGGGCACGATCTTCCGCAACGAAGGGATGCCAGCCAGATGACCGAGCCCCAGTTCGTGCAGTGTCAGCGCGGCGCCGCCGTCGAGCAGGATGGCGTTCTCCTCGAACAGCCGCCGGATCTCCTCGCGCGCGAGGTTCCGCAGCCACTGTCCCGATATTGCGACGATCTGGCCGCTGTGGCGCTGCTCCGTCGTGACCCGGGTGGCCAGGCCGAAGGCGGAGAGCAGCGAGGCCCATTTGCTCTCGTCGGGATACAGGCGGTCCATGGCCGACGCCGCGGTCTTGCTCAGGTCGTAGCCCGAAGCTCCGGAGGCCATCGTCGGCGACGTGTCGAGGGTGTAGGAGGACGTCGGAGAGAAGGGGACCACGATGCCGTCCTGCCGGCGCAGCGCGAGACCGAGCCCCCGCACGGAGTTCAGGAAGCGTTTGGCGCCCGCCAGGGTCTCCTGGTAGCCCTCCTGCAGGAGGGGTCCGTTGCCGATCATGTCGAAGATGTTGAAGGTCAGTCCGGTGCTGCACAGGACGCCCGACAGCAGCATCTGGAAGCGCATCAGGGAACGTGACTTGGAGTAGAGCGAGTGGGGGCCGTTGTCGATCTCCGGCAGCAGCTCGACCCCCTCCGGCAGCAGCGCGGCGGTCTGCCTGGAAATGGTGAAGTTCCACAGGTACTGGCTGGGCGTGACCTCGTTGTAGGCAGGCAGATGCGGCCTGAACACGGCCCCGGCGACGCCGCCCAGGTTCTCCGCCATCCTGTCCCAATCCCGGCCCTCGGCACAGTGCACGGACGGCCCGGAGGTCATCAGGCCAACCTTGGTGTCTTGGGACACTCGCTGGACCGCCTCGCGGATGCGGCCCGCGTTGTCGGCCATGGTCCGGCCGTTCAGATCAAGCCACAGGCGGCGCAGCGGGTGGGGGGCGCCGGGCGCGGTGATGGCGGCCACGAGTTCCTGCCTCGCGACCGGGCGGCCATACGCCTCCGAGATGAGCCGCAGGTGCTCCTCGCAAAAACAGCCGCCCCAGACCAGGGGCGCGTGGTTGTGGAACCGGAAATCGTCCTCCAGCCAGATCACGCGCGGCTTGAGTTCGGCGAAGGTCGCGTAGAGCCCGCGGAGGTTCGCCAGCCATTTGGGACAGATGGGGCAGGCTTGGGCGCTGGCGCGTTGTCCGTTGGCATCCACCATCAGGTTGAAGTTCTGCCCGGGCTTGAGCGTCCGGCCGCGGTCGGCATGGAGCAGCGTCTCCCACGGGTTGAGCGAGACCCGGAGGCCCGCGGAGACCAGCGCCTGACGGGCTCTGCGCAGGGCTTGCATCCAGGTCTGCTGCTCGGCCGCGGTCAGATGCCCCGTGTTCAGCTCCTCGCAGTTGGTGAACAGGATCACCTCCTCGACCCGCGCCTGCGAGCAGAACTCGACGATCCGCCGGAGCGTGTCGTCCTCGTGGAAACCCGGCGCGACCACGATGCGCAGGGCGTAATCGAATGTGTCGGTTGAACGGCTGCCTGGCGCGGATGATGCGGATCTGTCCGTGACATTGTTGAGCATCGTGTTCTTCTCGCTGTTCTGCTAATCTCGAGTCCGTTGGTGTTTGGATCTGCCGGCCGCCGCGCCGCTGAACATGCAGCAGAGGAACGCCAGCTCCGACCCGGCGGGCACGCGCTGGCTGTAGACTTTCATGGTCAGGCCGACGATCCCTTCCAGGAGGAACAGGCTGAACAGGAAGGCGACCCGCCAGCGTCCGCGCGGCGCGTCCGGCGCGCTCGGCCCCAGCGCCAGCAGCGGCAGCGAGAGTGCCGCCAGGCCCAGCCCCAGCGCCTGCATCAGGCTCGGAGTCTCGCCCCAGAACACGATGGACGCGGCCACCGGCAGCGCCACGCCGAGCCACTGCACCGACAGCGTGATGCCCACTCCGGCCGCGCGGATGGCGTGGTCGAGAACGAAGAACGCCGCCACGTAACTGGCGCCGCACAGCGTGCCCAGCACGGCGGCCGGCCAGTTCAGCGTCGCCGCGGGCTGCAGCCCCAGCCACACCCAGGCGGCCAGCGCGGCGAACAGGTAGTTCCAGGCCCCGACCCAGGCCATGTGGCGCTGCCGCACGTGCGCATGGCGCATGATGTGCCCGAACGCCGCGCCGGACAGAATGCACAACAGCATCCAGATCATCTACTGCCACTCCGTGACCTCAGAACGCGAGATCGCCTCGCCTGGTTCTTCATGGTTCGTTTGCACATAAGTCAACAATGGTATACACTATCGATGCTTCTGTCTCTTATAATGGACACTGAAGATGGCCTCAACGATCAAGAAACTGCCGATCCCCGTCCAGCGTGCCCTGGCGCAACTTGGCGAGGACATCCGCAATGCCAGGCGGCGACGCCGGGTCCAGACGCAGGTGATGGCGGAACGGGCGTCCATCACCCGCATGACCCTCTACCGGATCGAGCGTGGCGACGCCCGCGTGGCGATGGGCAGCTACGCCACCGTGCTCTTCGTGCTCGGTATGCTCGACCGCCTTGGGCAGGTCGCCGCCGCGACCGAGGATCGCCTCGGCATGGATCTGGAGGACGAGATCCTGCCCAAGCGAATTCGGAATCCCAAGCCCCCGCGTCCCGTGTAGCCCATACA
>Ga0172375_10004374_pt1 | contig 20889 bp, 25 predicted proteins | sample LakKiv1m_FD_114537 | JGI IMG/M metagenome (GOLD analysis project Ga0172375, IMG submission 114537) | Freshwater microbial communities from Kabuno Bay, South-Kivu, Congo - kab_092012_11.1m | ecosystem: Environmental > Aquatic > Freshwater > Lake | place: Democratic Republic of the Congo...
ACCCTCGCACGGCAACCCCGGCGACTGGGTCGTGGTCGGGGCAGGGGGTGACTGCTGGTTCAACGATGACGACGGTTTCCGGCGCCGCTACGAGCCCGCCATCGGCACGACGGCGTGACGCGAAGACCCGACCACGCCCCCAGAGGCTCGCGTCCGACCACATCCCGGTCTCCGGTCCCGGTTGACTCGGCGCATGTGTCACGCTAATGTAACACGTATGAGAACCACGACGATCCGCGAGCTGAAGCACGCCACCACCACGGTGCTCGCCTGGGTGGCCGCGGGCGAGTCCGTGGAGGTCCGCCGGCGCGGTAAGCCGGTTGCTGTTCTCACCCCACGGCGGCCGGGGCGCGTTGCCAGGCCGGACTTCGGGGCGCGTTTGCGGGCCATCTACGGTGATCTTGTCCTGCCCACGACCGCGACCGATCTGGTCAGCGAATCCCGCGGTGAGGCATGAAGGCCTACGCCGATACCGGGTTCCTCTGCTCGCTCTATGCGCCGGACGCACACAGCCTGAGGGCCATTGCCCGCATGAAGCGCCAGCCGTTGCCCCTGCCGGTGACCTGGCTGCACCATCTCGAGGCACGCAACGCGTTTCGCCTGCGCGTGTTCCGGAGGGAGATCTCGGCGGTGCAGCGCGACTCATCCCTGAACGCGATGCTTGCAGATCTGGCGTCTGGCGTCCTGGTCCGCTGCGCGCCTTCTCTGGCCGATGTGACGACCGAAGCGGAGCGCTTGAGTGCCATCCACTCAGAGGCCCTCGGCACTCGCACTCTCGACATACTCCACGTGGCGGGCGCCTTGGTGCTGGGACTCCCCGGTTTCCTCACCTTCGACCTGCGCCAGGGCGCTCTCGCGCGAGCGGCAGGCTTGAAGGTGCCTGACGTGTGATGGGCAACCCGGGCCAGGGATTGCAGACCCCGTATCCGGGCCAGGAGGAGTAGGACCATGGCGACCGTGCCACTGCGGCTGGCGGTCCTCGCGGCAGGGCTGGCGCTCGGGTGCGCTGCGGTGGACGTCCAGGCCCAAGGGGCCACTCCCGGCGAGGTGGTATTCGCCTTGGGCACGCCGGACCGGAGCTACGCGGAATTCGCCCTGGCCAAGGAGGGCCACACGGCCTTCAACCAGGCCTTCCCCGGCGAGATCGTGGTCAAGGCCCAGGATCTCGATGCGCTCACGCACTTCCCCTTCATCCAGCCGTCCACTGCGGACGCCTGGGCCGGCGGTCGGCAGCACCCCATCCGCGTCCTCTTCGGCCTGCCGCAGGCGCCGCAGGGGAACTACCGGCTGACCCTCTGGTTCGCCGCGACGCACTGGAGCGGGCCGCCGCTGCTGGTGATCGGGCTCAATGGCGTGTCCCGGCTCTCGCCGCTGCCCGTGGCTTCCCCGGACGACTCGGTCCTGCGCACCCCGCAGACCGGCCAGGAGCTGAAGCGGTCCTTCACCTTCCCGGCCGAGGCCCTGCGGCAGGGCCAGAACGAGCTGGTGCTGAACACCGTGGACGGCTCCTGGGTGCTTTATGATGCCCTCCGCCTGGAACGGACGGACTCTGCCCCCGAGCCCGCGCCGGCCTCTGTCTTCAGCCTCGGGACCCACGACAACAGCGACCGCGACTTCGCCCTGGCCGCAGAGGGTTACGGCGCCTTTCCGCAGCGCTTCCCGGATGCCATCATCTACCGGGCCGGGCAGGATGCCGTGGGGAACGCCTTCCCCTACATCCACCCCGGGCCCACCGACGCCTGGGCCGGCAGCAGGCTTCACCCCATCGCCATCGAGTTCGAGCTGGCCGACGAAGCCGCTGGCGATGGCTGTCTGGTACTGGACCTGGTGGCCGCCCACGGGAGCGCGCCGCCAGCGCTCCAGTGTGACCTCAACGGCAGTCGCTCGGCGCGTCGCACGGCGGCCGGTCCGGGGGATGCGGTGCTCGGGGACCCCGCCCGCGGCGTCGAACAGCTTCTCGCCTTCCGGCTCCCCGCGGCGAGCTTCCGGCGGGGAGCGAACCGGCTGACGCTGACGGCCCTGGACGGGAGCTGGGTCCTCTACGACGCGCTGGACCTTTTCATCCTCAGCGGCGAGACGCGCGCCCCGGCCCTGAGGCTGTTCGGCCTGGCCGGCAGTGGCCTGGTGCGGCGTGATGGGGGCCAAGGTGCGCGGGTGGGCTGGGTGCAGTGCGACTACTGGGGCCCCGCCGTCGAGGCTGAGGTGACCGTCACCTGCGGTGAGGCGGCCCTGACGCAACGGCTGCCGGCGCTGCCCCTGGGCATCAGCCGGCAGGCGGTGCCCCTGCCGCCGTCGGACGGTACGGCGCCCACGTCGGTGCGCCTGGTCGCGGGCGCCCTCGACGCGCAGACCCGTGCCGCCATGGGCCGGCCGGCCCCGCGGACCGTCTACGTCGTGCCCAGCATCCATACGGACATCGGGTACACCCACGTCCAGACCGAGTGTGCTCGCCGCCACGTCAAGAGCCTGGTCGACATCCTGCGCGCCTGCGACGATACCCGCGAGTACCCCGCGGGCGCTGCCCTGAAGTGGAACTGCGAAGTCACCTGGGAGGTGGAGCAGCTTCTGGCCCTGGCGCCGGAAGCCGCGCCGCGCCTCTTCGAGCTCTGCCGCCAGGGGCGCATCGGCATCTCGGCCGCCTACGCCAACATGCTCACCGGCCTCATGGGCACCGAGCAGTCCTGCCGCCTCTCCTACCTGGCCCAGCGCCTGCGCCAGGAGCAGGGGCTGACCCTGGAGTCCGCCAGCATGACCGACGTGCCCTCCCACGCCTGGTGGGTGCCCTCGGTGCTGGCCGACTCGGGAGTGCGCTACCTCGCCATCGGCTGCAACGATGCCCGCGGCGCCTTTGCCTCCGGCAACCCCCTGCGTCCACCGCTGTGGTGGGAGGGTCCGGATGGCCGCAAGGTGCTCTTCCTGTTCACCGGTGGCTACGCGCAGGCGTCCGGGCTGGGGCTGTTCGAGAGCCTGGAGACCGCTGAGGCCCGCGTGCCAGACTGGCTCGGGCAATGGTCGGAGCCGGGCTACCCCTATGAGCTGGTCATGGCCTACGGTGGCGTCGGCGACAACCAGACCGTCTCCTACGACGAGGCCATGCGACTGGCTGGCACCGTCCGGGCCTGGAATGAGCGCTACGAGAGTCCCCGTCTGGTGCTGGCTACCACCACGGACTTCTTCCGCGACTTCGGCGCCCGCTATGGCGAGAGCCTGCCCACCGCCCGCGGCGACGCGGGGGCCTACTGGGAGGACGGCGCCGGCAGCTCGGCCTTGGAGACCGCCCTCAACCGTGAGAGCCACGAGTGGCTCTGCACCGCCGAGAAGCTCCACGCCTGGCTCGGCCTCATGGACCCGCAGCGGGCCTATCCTGCCGAGGAGCTGAACCAGGTGCTGCGCGGTTCCCTGCTCTACGACGAGCATACCTGGGGCGCCTACAACAGCATCACCGAGCCCACCGCGACGTTCGTCCTGGACCAGTGGACCATCAAGGCCGGCTTCGCCACCGAGGCCCACGCCACCGCCGCGGACTTGGTGACGGCTGGCCTGCAGGGGTTGGTCCAGAACGCCGGGAGGCTGCCGCAGGGGGGCCTGCTGGTGTATAACCCGCTCTCCTGGACGCGCACCGAGGTCGTCTACGTGGCCACGGACGGGAAGCCCTTTGCCGTGACCGACCCAGCCACGGGCAGAGCAGTCCCCCTGCAGCTCGTCGAGCGCCAGGGCCGGCGCGAGTTGGCGTTCCTCGCTGCCGAGATCCCCGGAATGGGGTACCGTCGCTTCGGCAAGGCCCCCGCGCAGGCCTGGCCGGCGCTCCCGGCGATGACCCGCGCCACGGCCGCCGTCGACATCGCCGCCGGTCCGTACCGCCTGCGCCTGGCCCCGGAGCGGGGAGGGGTGGTCGGCCTCGTGGACTCCGCCACGGGCCGCGACCTCATCGACGCCAGCAGTCCCTTCGCGTTGGGCCAGTGGATCTACGACCTCGGCGGCACGGCCCCCAACCGCGAGGTGCTGGCCAAGCGCACGCCGGCGGCCGGGACGGAGACCGCCTACACCACCGACGCCCCGGTCCTCGGCCAGGCACGGATGACCGTGGACCTGGCACCGCTGGGGCCGGCGGAGCTGATTCTGACCTGGTCGCCCCTGGTGCCAGGGCTCGGCGTCGAGGTCGCGACGCAGAAGCGCGAGACGACGGACCCCGAGAGCATCTTCGTCGCCTTCCCCCTGGCCGTCCCCGGCGGCACGGTCCGCTACGAAACGGGCTTCGCCCTGGCGCAGGTCGAGGCCGACCAGCTCCCCAATGGCTGCCGCGACTGGTACGCGGTCAACCATATCGTCGACATCGCCGGCGAGCAGTTCGGCGTCACCTGGGCCAGCCGGGAGGCCTTCCTGGTCGAGTTCGGCGATATCCAGACCGGCCGTTGGCTGCGGCAGTTGCCCCTGGCGAACCAGACCCTCTTCGCCAACGTCATGAACAACCTCTGGTTCACCAACTACAAGGCGTCCCAGGGCGGTGATCTGCGTTTCCGCTTCGCCCTTCTGCCCCGGGCGGGTGCCTTCGACCGGGCGGGTGCCATCCGTTTTGGACACGCGACGGCCAACCCGCTGCTGGTGAGCGAGTTGCCCACCGGCCCGGCGTCGGGTGTGACTGCCGATGTGACCCCCGGCTTCCTCAGCCTGGCCGACAGTGGGGCGATGGTCCTGACGGTCAAGCGGGCGGAGCATGGCGAGGGGTTGATCGTGCGCCTCCAGGAGCTTTCCGGCACGGCCCGGGAGTGCGTTCTGACCCTGCCGCGGCCGATCCGACAGGCCGAGCTCTGCAGCCTGGTGGAAGAGCCCCGCGAGCGGCTGGCTGCTACCGGCGCCACCTGCAGGGTCCCCTTGCCCGCCGGCGGCCTCGCCACCGTCCGCCTGGTGCTGGAGTAGGGGGGGTGATCCGACCGATCTGGCGGGTCCGACCGATCTGGCTGGGCTGGGCTGGGCTGGCGCGGCGGCCCCGTACTCCCTGTGGAGCCGCCAGGAGCGATGACCGCCATGCAAGTGGGGAAGAGGACTGTCCTGGCGCTCGCCGTGGCGCTGCTGGTGTCGACCTCCGTAGCAGCGGCTCCCGTCGAAACCAGCGAACTCGCGCGGCAGATGGCGGACCGCCAGGCCGCGGCGATGCGGAGGTCCGGTCCGTCGGGCAGCGGGACAGGGCCCCGCGACCGCGGGGTCAGCGCCACGGACGGAGCGCGGTGGCTGGTGTGGCCCTGAGCCTGTCGAAGGGCCTGTCCCAAGTCACGGGCTCCGCCCGGGGTCGATGACGCCGAGGCGGTGCGCAGTAAGCTCTCGAGAGGGACCGTGGATGTGACGGAGAGATCACGCTGGGAGCAGGTTACGCGTGAACGGCGCCGGGCGAGTGGTTGACGCCACCGACGCGTTGCGGTACCTTCTTCCGGGCGTGGGTCCTGCGGGGCCGTCGGGAGACGGTGAGGTGCTCGTCTGCGGTGGCCGGGGGGCCGTCTGTTGGTGACTGTGGCCGCCGGGGGGCCTCACCGGTTCGCAGGCCCCATGCCAGGAGGGTACCATGGACGATACCGGGGCACGCACGCCAGCGCCGCGGTTCGGGTCCTGGGGGGCGAGGGCAATGCTGACCGTCTGGGCCCTCGCCTGGTGCCACCCCAGGTTGGCCGCGCAGGCGACCCTGAACCGGTTCTCACCGGCCATCGCTGTGTCGGAAGCCGGTGACCGGGTGGCGGTGGCCTGGTGCGAACTGGACGGCGTCGGCCAGCGGCTGGGGGCGCTCTGCCTCGATGGCACCGCAGGGGCCCCGCTTACCGAACAGGTACTCCTGGCAACCGACGCGCGGAAGCGCACTCCCGTGGCGCCGGCACTGTCCATCCCCGACGGCAGCAGCCTCGTGGCGGTCTATGTGACGTCCCGGGGCGCCCTCTACGCCCAGCGCTTCGCCTGCGCCGACTTCGCGCCGCTATGGCCCAGGCCACGCCGGATCGACAAGGGGATGGCAAGCCACGACCTGGGCCCGGCGCGCCTCAGGCCCTGGCCGGCGCGAGAGGTGCTGCTTGCCGGATGGACTGCCGTGGAGACCGACGGCAGCGGCATGGACGCGGCCGTGGTGGCCGTCGGCCTCCGCACGGGCGCAGCACGACGTCTCTTCCGGGGTCCGCAGGGCACGGACGAGCGCGCCCCCCTGTGCGTTCCCCTGGGTGATGGCAGCCTGGATGTCGTCTTCTCGCTCTGGGATGATCACTGGCTCCTGGCGGTGGCCCCCTTCACCTCCCGGCTGCGCGTCCGCAGCACCTGGGTGGGGATGGTCCCTTGGGCCGACGGCGGCGCGCCCCTGGCGCAGGCCGTGGGCACGCCCGTGGGGGAACGCCTTTTCGTCCTGTTCGGTGGCAACGCACGCCTGCTCGACCCGGTCACCTTTGCCTTTGCCGGACCTGCCGTGTCGAGCCTGTGGGTATCGGGCGAGATGGCCATGTCCTCCGCCGGGTCCTGCATCGGTGACCAAGGCATCCTCTACGCCCTGGATGGCACCGAGCTGGGACGGCTGGCGACCCCCAACCCGCTGCCCAAGGCCTTCGACCGCCAGGAATGCCTCTACACCCTCGAAGAGGAGGGGGAGGATCTCTTCCTGGCCAAGTACCTGCCGGACCTGGGCCTCGCCTACCGGGTCCCCGTGGCCGTCGGCCCCAGCCCCTTGGCGGCGAAGGCCGGCGTCCCAGGCGAAGGCCCCATCGGGGAGGCCGTAGGGCCGTGACGCGCCGGGCTGGCAGGCTTCGCCTTGAACCAGCCGTCCGGCATTCGTATCGTGACCCTCCTGCTGGGCGACGCCCGGCGGGCCCGCCATGAGGCGGGAGAAAGACCGACCGTGAATGGACCGACCATGGGCCTGTGCGTGCTCTCCATGCTGGCGGCGAGCGGCTGCAGCAGCGTTCGGCCAACCACGCCCCCGACGGCGGCGGCAGGCGGCCCCGCAGGCGCCGCCGCGCCCGCGACTGGCTGGCGAACCGGAGTGCCCATCGTGACCTACTGGGCGGGTCCGGACATGACCGACGCCGTGGCCCAGCAGATGGTCGACGGCGGCTGGAACCTGATCTGGTGCCAGGCCAAGGATCTCGACGTCGCCTACCGCCACAACGCCAGGGCCTTGCTGCATGATCCCCTGATCCAGCCTGCCACCCTGGACGACCCGGCCAAGCGGGGCCAGCTCGATGCCCTGATCGAGCGTGTGAAGGACCACCCCGCCCTCTACAGCTACTTCATCACCGACGAGCCCGGTGCCGCCGCCTTCGCCGGTCTGGGGAAGCTCGTGGCCTACCTGCGCCAACGTGACCCGGCCCACCTCGCCTACATCAACCTCTTCCCGACCTACGCCAGCAACGAGCAACTGGGCACCAAGGGCGACGTTGTGACCGCTTACAGGGAGCACCTCAGCCAGTTCCTGACGACGGTACGACCAGACCTGCTGAGTTACGACCACTACCACTTCGGAGCGACCAGCGACGGTGACCAGTACTTCCTCAACCTGAGCCTGATCCGGCAGTTCGCGCTGGACTCGGGACTGCCCTTCCTGAACATCGTGCAGGCGTGCAGTTGGACGCCCTCCATGCGCGTCCCCAACGGCAACGAGGTGCGCTGGCTGGTGAGTACCTCTCTCGCCTACGGCGCCCAGGGCATCTCCTACTACGTCTACTGTTACCCGCAGCATACCGGCGCCATCGCCCGTGCGGACGGGACACCGACGGAGCTCTACGGCGTCCTCAGCCACGTGAACCGCGAGTTCGTCGCCGTGGCCGCGGAGCTGCAGCCCCTGCGCTCGCTCGGGGCAGTGCACGCGGGCATGGTGCCGCCAGGAGCGTCCGCCTGGACCGCGGAGTGTCCCTTCAGGCTGGAACCGCCCCTGCCCCAGCGGCCCTACCAACCCGCAAAGCCCGCCGAGGGCGTGCTGCTCGGCCTTTTCGGTCGCGAGGCGGGCCGGCCGTCGCATGTGCTCGTGGTGAACCTCGACTACGGCGGGGAGACCGCCACTACCGTGGTCGGGCCGAGCGCGCTGGAGCGGTTCGCGCCGGACTCCGGCACCTGGCAGCGGGTGGGCGGCGAGCGGGCCCAGCTCCGACTGGCACCGGGCGGCAGCGCGCTCCTGCGTGTCCAGCCGTAGTCCGGCAGGCGGTACCAGCAGCACGAAGGGCGTGATCCGCGGGCCCGCACGAAGGGCTGCGGGCATGCCTGGAAGGCGTCGCGCTGGGGTTGCGCAGCGTCCTGGACGAGCTCCGCACGCTGGCAACCGTCGCGGCGCCCCTCGCCCTGGTCGGCGGCGGGGCCAACAGCCCCCTCTGGCGCCAGATCCTCGCGGACGTGTACCATCTCCCCGTGGCCAGGACCCGCGCCGGACAGCAGGCCGCGGCGCTCGGGGCCGCCGCGGTCGCAGCCGTGGGCGCCGGACTCTGGAGGGACTCCGGCGTCATCGACGAGGTGTCCGAGGTGACCGACCGGTGCGAGCCGGACGGGGCCCGCGCGGCCGAGTATGAGCGGCTGTTGGGTCGCTACCGCCAGGCCGCCGCCCTGCTCGGCGCCTGGGCGAAGGGGTGATCTCCCAGGACCACGGCACTCCAGGAACCGCACATCGTCCCCATGCCACACCGTCAGCGCCCTCAGCCCATGACCGACACCACCCCCGGCCAGGATCCCACGGAGCGGGTGGTTCCCGCCGGGACACAGAGCCCTCCGGGCCGCCGGTCCGTGACCCTCCGCGGGTTCGCCATCGACTACGACCCACTTCCGTTCACCCAGGGAGACATCCTCGCCGTCGATCGTGAGAACGGGTCCTTCACCGTGCGCATCCATGACGGCTACGCGCTGCCGGGTCTGCCGGATACCTCCGGCTGGCAGGGGTGCTTCATCGAGCCCGAGACCCGCCGCTACACGCACCCGTGGCTCTACGTCGGCGGGACGACCCCCCTTGCCGAGCGGCCGCGAGGTCGCGTTCGAGGTAGGTCTGGACATGACCGGCGAGCCACAATGCGCGCTGGGCCTCGTCGGCCAAGTCGTGGGCGGGGACCGGCAGGCCACCAAGGCGCACGCAGGTGCGCCAGTCCTCCGGTGGACCCGCGTCGGCCTGAAGCAGGTCGCGCCACTCGCTCGATGGCCTGCCCAGCAGCTCGCTCCAGATGCCGGCGCGACCTTGCCCGAGACGTTCCCGGCGGGAGAGAGGCCACAGGGTCACGTAGACCGCCCGACCGGCAGGCTCCCAGTCCATTCGGATCTTCCGTCCCAGGCAGACGACGCCCAGTGACAGGGGATCCGCCTGACCTGCGACCCTCTCTCGCGGGAGGGCCTCCGCCGTCCTCTATCCCCGCAGCCGGTGCTTGATGCCGTCGATGGCGACGGCGCCGATGATGACGGCGCCAACGATGATGCTCTGGACGTAGTTCTCCCAGCCCATCATGGTGCAGCCGTTGCGCAGGACGGTCATCAGCACGGCCCCGATCAGGGTGCCGATGGCGGAGCCCTCGCCGCCGCTGAGGGAACCGCCGCCGATGACCACGGCCGCGATGATGTCCAGCTCCATGCCGACGGCCGCGGTGGGATCGCCGACCGTGAGGTTGGCGAACTGCATGACCCCGGCCAGCCCGGCGAAGACACCGCCCAGCGCGAAGGTGAGGGTGGTGATGGCGCCGACGCGTACGCCGCAGAGCCGGGCCGTCGCCGGGTTCGAGCCCACCGCGAAGACGTGACGGCCGAAGACCGTCAGGCGCAACAGTAGGTGGACCCCGACCGTAAGCCCCAGCAGCAACCAGACGCCGGGCGCCACCATCAGCCAGCCCAGGCGCGGGTCAGCCAGCCCGGGGTCCACGGTCATCAGCGTGTTCAGCCAGGTCGGCGGCGGCACCACGGTCTGGTTGGCGGCGAGCCATTTGGCGATGCCCCGCGCGATCTGCATCATGCCCAGGGTGACGATGAACGGCGTGATGCGGAAGCGGCTGGTGATCACCCCGCTTACCGTGGCACACAGGGCCGCGGCCAGGAGGCCCACGGCCACCGCCGCCACCGCGAGCCAGGGGCCGCCGGCGTGCACGGCCGCAAGGAAGGCCACCGCACCCAGGACCGCGGCCACCAGTTCCATACCCACAGCGGCCAGGCTGAAGCGACCGTGGGCACTCAGCCACAGCGCGGCGAGGGCCCCGGTCCCGCCGGCCACGCCCCACACCGCCCCGTTTCCCACCGGTCCCTTGAGCACGAGGGCGGTCACCACCGTCGTCAGGGCGATCAGCGAGCCGGCACTGAGGTCCATGTTGCCGCTGACGATCAGCAGGGTCATGCCCAGGGCCCCGATGCCGACGATGACCGTATGGGTGATGATGGTCTTGAGGTTGTAGGCGCTGACGAAGGCGGTCTCGCCGCGGGCCAGGCACAGGCCGAGGAAGAGGCCGAAAACCGCCAGCAGGGCCGCCAGGGTCCAGACCTCCGTGGGCAGACGCCAGGGGCGGCGTCCGGCCCGGTCAGCCTGCTCGGGGTCTCCCGCACCAGGGGTTAGGCTGGGCATGGAACCAGGCTCCGTGGTTCGGTCACCGGGGCCGCCAGACGCCCCGATGTCGCATATAGCATGATGGATTCCTCGGTCCACGCCGCCACCGGCCGCGCCGGGCTGAGCTCGCCGCGGTGCATCACGGCCAGGCTGTCGCAGACCCCCAGCAGTTCCGGCAGGTAGGAGCTGACCATGACGATGGCCTTGCCCTGGGCGGCCAGGCCACCCACCAGCCGGCAGATGTCGGCCTTGCTGCCGACGTCGATGCCGCGGGTGGGTTCGTCGAGGAAGACGATGTCGCTGTTGTGAAGCAGGATTCTGGCCAGGGCCACCTTCTGCTGGTTGCCGCCCGAGAGAGCGCCCGCCGGTTGCTCGCGGGAGGCGCAGCGTACGCCGAGGGCCTGACACCAGTGGTCGGTCGCCTCGGCTTCGCGCCGGGCCGAGACCAGGCCGAAGCGTGACAGGCGAGCCAGGCTGGACAGGCAGGCGTTCAGGCGCACCGGCAGGCGTGTGGCCAGGCCCTCGTCCTTGCGGTCCTCGCTGAGCAGGTCCAGGCCCAGACCCAAGGCCCGGGCAGGAGTGAGGGCGGTGATGCGCACCCCCGAGCCACGCACGGTAACGGTGCCGTCCCGTGCGGGATGCAACCCGAACAGCGAGCGCAGGCACTCGGAACGGCCCGAACCGACCAGCCCCGCGAGGCCGAGGATCTCGCCGCGCCGAAGACTGAAGCCGACTCCCCTGGGCAACCGGTAACCGTGCAGGGCACTCACCCGCAGGACTTCGTCGCCCAGCGTGTGCGGGGTCCTGGGAAACAGTTCGCCCAGGTCGCGTCCCACCATGAGGCGCACAATCCCGGCCAGGGAGGTGTCGGCCATGAGGCCCGCGCCGGCCACCCGGCCGTCCCGCAGTACCGTGAAGCGCTGGGCCAGGCTCTGGATCTCCTCCAGGAAGTGGCTGATGTAGATCACGGCCAGGCCGCTGTCGGCCAGCCGCCGGACTACGCGAAACAGGGCCTGTGCATCGTCGGCCGAGAGCGAGCTGGTGGGTTCGTCCATGATCACCAGCCTGGCCTCGGCCATCAGCGCCCGGGCGATCTCGACGATCTGCTGCGTGCCGATGCTCAGGGAACGCACCGGGGCATCGAGGTCCAGGCTGCCGTGCCCCAGAAGCTCCAGGGCGCGCCGCATACGGTCCCGGGGGTCACGGGCAAGGCCCCACACCGAGACCTCGCTGCCCAGCACCAGGTTCTGCGCGACCGTGAGGTGGGGAGCCAGGTTGAGCTCCTGGTAGATCATGGCCACCCCGCGTTGCCGGGCCTCGCTGGGCGAGCGGACCTGGAACGGCTGCCCATCCAGCTCGATCTCGCCGCCATCGGGCGCGTGGGCCCCGGAGAGGACCTTCACCAGGGTGCTCTTGCCGGCCCCGTTCTCCCCGACCAGCGCGTGCACCTCACCCCGGTAGGCCGCCAGATCGACGTCCCGCAGGGCCTGGGTACCCCCAAAGCGCTTGCTGACGCCGTGGAGAAGAAGATAGGGCTGTGCCGTTGCTGGCATGGTTCGTCCGGGCTTCCGTGAGCGACCCGCCCCGTGCGAGTGCGGGCGCACGCGTATTCCTAACCTATAGTATATGCTCGCGATTCGGCCCGGCATGGTTTGCGCGGTCGCCGATCGCAGGACAGGCCTGGTGTGATGGATCGGCTCCGGCGTACAGTACTGGCTCTGATCCGCCAGCGCCGCCTGCTGGCGGTGGCGGCTCTGGTCGCTGCGGTGGCGGTGGCGCTCCGCGTGGTGTACTGGACAGAGTATGCCGGCCTGCCCGCCGGGCGGCTGGCGCTGGGAGCGGACGCGCTCGAGTACGACCGCTGGGCGCGGCAGATCCTGTCCGGCCAGTGGCTCTGGTCCGAGCTGCCGATCCATGGCCCCCTCTACCCCTTCCTCCTCGCCGCGGCCTACCATCTCACGGGGGTGAACGTGGTCGCCGTGAGGGCCCTGCAACTGGGGCTCGACCTGGCGAGCCTGACCCTCCTGGCCATGGCGGTCTGGCGCCTGCTGAACCTACGGGCGGCCATCGTGGCGGCGGCGATCTGGGCCCTCTACCAGCCCCTGATCTACTACAGTGCCGAGCTGTTCTGCGAGGGACTGGCGGTGTTCCTCGTTTCGGGGGTCCTGCTGTGCTGGGCACTGGCACACCGTCCCGGCGGTCGCCGGCCATACCGGGTCTGGCCGCTGGCGGTCTCGGCGCTGCTTTGCGGGCTGGCGGCCACGGCCCATCCCCTGACGCTGTGTCTCTCGGTGCCTTACCTGGGCTGGTGCCTCTACTCGCTGTGGGGGCGGTTCGCCGGCCGGCGCCGCTGGGCCGTTGCGGGCCTGCTGGCCGGCCTGGCGGCGCTGCCGGTGCTGCCCGTGGCCCTGCGCAACCTCCAGGTCAGCGGCGAACTGGTGCTGGTGCAGGCCCGGGCCGGCCTGAACCTCTACCTCGGCAACAACCCCCAGGCCAACGGTACCTGCTACGTTCGCCCGGGCAAGGCCTATGACGCGCTGGTCCAACAGCCTCTCCAGGCCGGCTGCCGGACCGAGGCCGAGGCACGCCGCTTCTACCTCGGACAGGCCATGGCCTTCGCCCTGCATCAGCCTCTGCACGCGGCGGGGTTGGTCGTGCGCAAGGCGCTGCTGACCTGGCACGGCCGGGACCTCCCCAGCGGTCCGGATCTGCCCATCCTGCAGGTCCTCACGCCGCTGATGCGGCTTCCCCTCCTGCGCTTCGGCTTCGTCGGCCCCCTGGCCTTGGCGGGGTGGGCTGTTGCCCGGGGCCGGCGGCGGCTGGTGCCGGTGCTGTGGGCGCCCGTCTGCGGGACCCTGGCGCTGGCGCTCCTGGTCACCAGCGGCCGCTACCGGCTCATGCTGATGCCGGCGCTGATCGCCGGCGCCGCGCTGGCCGTCGAGGGGCTCTGGCGTGCCTGGCTGCGGGACGACCGACGCGCCTGGTCGCGCGCCGTCGTGCTCGCCCTGGCCGGGCTCGTGATCGCCACGACCCTGCCCGTGCCGGCGCTGCCCACCGCCGAGGCAGAGGCCATGGCCCTGCTGGCCGAGGCCGCCTGGCGCGCCCACGAACCACGCCAGGCCGAATACCTCGCCCGCTATGGTCTCAACAGCGCCCCCCGGGAGGCGGCCCTGCACCACCTGCTGGGGAATGCCCTGCTGGAGCAGGGCCGGCTCCCCGAGGCGGTCGCGGAGCTGCAGGAGGCCCTCGCCGTCGACCCTGCACGCACGACCGCCCAGGTAGATCTGGGCATCGCCCTGGACTCCGCCGGCGACACCGCCCTGGCGCTGGCAGCCCTGAATGCCGCCGCGGCCGCGCCCGGGGCCGGGGCGGAGGCCTGGTATAGCCTGGGCGTCATCAACGAGCGCCAGGGCGACGTCGCCAGCGCCCGCGGCGACTACGCCACGGCCCTCCGGCATGATCCGCTGCACGCCAGCGCCCGGCTGAACCTGGGGCTGCTCCTCCTGCGCGAGGGCCAGCCCGAGGCTGCCCCGGGCCTCCTCCACCAGGTCCTGCGACTGCGGCCACGGGACGACAAGGCCCTGGCCGGCCTGGCTGTCTACCACGCACAACGCCGCGAGTTCGCCGCTGCCAGCGCCTTCTTCGAGCAGGCCCTGGCCGCCAACCCCGCCCGGGACGACCTCCGGGTCGCCTATGCCGAGATGCGGGATGAACAGCGCGGCCGCCAGGATCCGGGGAGACCGTGAGAAGCGACCTTGCCACCCCCCGGGGGGAAACTCTCATGCGAGAAAAAGCACCTGTCGGTTGGACAGCGCTGGCCATCCTCGCTATGGTATGCATCTTGTGCTTTTGCACGCGCTTGCTGTCCGCGGCGGATGGCGCGGCAGAGGCGATGGCCGAACCGGTGCAACTCCAGGAGTTGCGCTTGGCCCGCGAGGCAGCCGATAAGCGGTGCGCCGAACTGGAAACGGCCCTCGTCAAGGCACAGAAGGAGCTCACGGAGCTCAGAAGCAGGTATGCGGATCTGTACCTGCAGAGTCAGGAACGCAGCCGTCAGATGGAGGCCCTGGAACTCCAGGCAGCCCACCTGCTGGTCGACCGGCAGGCCCTGGCGGCAGGCGATCCGGCTGCCGATGCCCTGCACGCCCTCGAGGACGTGCGGCAGGCCCAGGTAGAGCTGGTAAGCCAGGTGCGTGCGTTCCAAGGGTATCTGGGCTCGGCTCTGGACGTGCTGGAGCCGAGCGATGCGATGCGGCGCGAGATCACGACGCGCTGCGCGGAGCTGGTCGCTTCCGCAGAGCGTGCGTTCAAACCGCTGTCGACAGTCGCCGGGCGAGGCAGTCGGGATCTCGTGGCACGCAGTTGCCGGGTGCTGGCCGTCAATGATGACTTGCAGGTGGTGGTGTTCGACAGCGGCCAGGACGCCGGCATCCGTCGTGGGACCCAGTGGAACGTGGTCAAGGACGGCACGGTGAAGGCGCGGCTTCGCGTCATCGAGGTCCGCGCCGATATCAGTGCCGCGGTGGTGACGGACGGGCGCCTAGGCGACCTCGGTCCAGGGACCGTGGTCACCGCCGACTGACCAGGCCAGGCGGCGACCATCCCGCACTCCGGCGGGCAGGCGGAAAGACGGATCGGCTCGGTCTCCCGGGCCGCGGCGGGTCGGCGGCTGTGGCGTCGACGCAAGGAAATGGAAAGCAGGATCATGAAGGCACGAGCCACCACACGATTCGTGCGCATCTCGGCCTTTAAGGCGAGACAAGTGGCACGGCTGATCCAGGGCAAGCCCGCGCGTGACGCCATGGCGCTGGTGGACCTGATTCCACGCAAGGCGGCCCGCCTGATCAGCAAGACGCTGCGTTCGGCCGTCGCCAACGCAGAAAACGCCGAGCGCGATAGCGCCCCGGCCGAACGGCTGGTCGTCAAAGAGGCGGTGGTGGGCGAAGGCCCGACCATCCGCCGGTTCCGTCCGAAAGCCCGCGGCATGGCCGGCCGCATCCGTAAGCGTACCAGCCACATCCGCATCGTCGTGACGGACGAGGTCTAACCGCAAGGGGAGAGCCACCTTGGGCCAGAAAGTCAATCCTATCGGGTTCCGCATCCCGGTCACCAAGGAGTGGAAGTCGCGCTGGTTTGCGCGTAAGGCCGACTTCGGGCCGCTCCTCCAGGAAGACCTGCACATCCGCGATTTCGTCAAGTCGGAACTGCGGCAGGCGGCGGTCTCCAAGGTGACCATCGAGCGCTTTGCCAAGCGCGTGCGCGTCACCGTCTTCAGCGGCCGGCCGGGCCTGGTGATCGGCCGTAAGGGCACCGAGATCGACCGCCTGAAGACCGCCATTGCCGATCTGACCGAGGGCAAGGAGGTCTACATCGATATCCGTGAGGTCAAGACCCCGGAACTCGATGCCCAACTGGTGGCCGAGAGCGTCTCCCAGCAGCTCGAGCGCCGGATCAACTTCCGCCGCGCCATGAAGCGGGCTATCCAGACCGCCATGGACCTGGGTGCGGACGGCTGCCGCGTGCGCTGCTCCGGCCGGCTCAACGGGGCGGAACTGGCCCGTACCGAGCAGTACAAGGACGGCAAGGTGCCCCTGCACACGCTGCGGGCCCACATTGACTACGGGTTTTCCGAGGCGCGCACGACCGCTGGCGCCATCGGTGTGAAAGTGTGGATCTGCAAACCCAAGGACTGGGAGGATACCGCCAATGCCTCTGATGCCAAAGCGCGCAAAGTTCAGAAAGGTGCAACGAGGCGCCCGCGCGGGCCTCGCCAGCCGAAACAACAAGCTTGATTTCGGCGAATTCGGCCTGCAGGTCCTCGACCGCGGCTGGCTGACCGGCAACCAGCTTGAGGCGGCCCGTGTCGCAGTGACCCGTCACATGCAGCGCCGTGGTAAGCTCTGGATCCGGGTGTTCCCCGATAAGCCGTTCACCAAGAAGCCGCTGGAAACTCGAATGGGTAAGGGCAAGGGGGCTGTGGAGGCCTGGGTGGCCGTCCTGCGTCCCGGTAACATGATTCTGGAGATCAGCGGGTGTCCCGAACTGACGGCCCGCGAAGCCCTGGCGCGCGCCGCCAGCAAGATACCGTTCCGTTGCCGGATGCTGTCCCGTCACTGAGACCGGCAGCCGTGCATGGGTGGGAGTTCGCGCCACGATGAAAGCAGTCCAGATCCGCGAGTTGACCGCCGAGGAGCTGACGCGGCAGCTCGACGAGTGCCGGCGAGAGGCGTTCAATCTGCGCCTGCAGCAGCAGACCGGCCAACTGGAAAACACGGGGCGGATACGCCAGGTCCGTCGTGACATCGCCCGGCTGGAGACCGAAACAGCGGCTCGCGCCAGGGCTAAACAGGGGTAGACGAGCGATGTCGGAAGAAGCCAAGACCAATGAGCGCGGCGTCCGTAAGACGCGCCTGGCAACCGTGGTCAGCGACAGCCAGGACAAGACCCGGGTCTGCCGCGTGGAGCGCCAGGCGGCCCACCCGGTTTACCGCAAGGTCGTGAAGTACCATAAGAAGTACTACGTGCACGACGAGAACAACGAGGCCCGCGTCGGGGATGTCGTGGAGATCATGGAGACGCGGCCCCTGAGCAAGCTCAAACGCTGGCGCCTGGTCTCCATCGTACGACGCGCGGTGGCGACCGAGTAGGAGGCGATCCCATGGTCCAGATGCAGACCAACCTTGACGTAGCCGACAACTCCGGAGCCCGGCGGATCATGGCCATCCGGGTCCTGGGCCAGCGCAAGCGCTATGCCCGGATCGGCGACATCATCCGCGCGTCCGTGAAAGAGGCCCAGCCGCGCGGGCTGGTGCACAAGGGCGAGGTGGTGCGGGCGGTGATCGTCCGCACGGCCAGCGCGATCCGGCGTCCCGACGGCAGTTGCCTGCGGTTCGACCGCAATGCGGCGGTCATCATCGACGACGACGGCAACCCCCGCGGGACCCGGATCTTCGGGCCGGTGGCGCGCGAGCTGCGCGATAAGGACTACATGAAGATCGTCTCGCTGGCGCCGGAGGTGATCTGATGGCCAGGCAGTTGAAGAAGAATGACGTGGTGGTGGTGATCGCCGGCGCTGAGAAGGGCAAGCGGGGCCGCGTCCTGCGCGTCGACCGCGCCGCCGGGCGGATCGTGGTGGAAGGCATCAATGTCCGCAAGCGCGCCATCCGGCGCTCGGCGGACAAGCCTCGGGGCGGCATCGAGAATACCGAGTGCTCCGTCCACCTTTCCAATGTCATGCTCGAAGCGCGCTATAACGCCAAACACCCCGAGGGCACCCAGGCGGCCGCCGGCACGAAGGCGACCGAAGCCGCCGCGGCGCCGGCGGAGTCCTGATCCCGGTAGAGCGAGGACCGGACCATGATGAAGAGCGTCCTTTACGACAAGTATAAGACCGAGGTCGTGCCGCAGCTCATCGCATCGCGCGGCTACGCCAACGTGATGCAGGTGCCGCGCCTGCAGAAGATCGTGGTCAGCAGCGGCGTCGGCACCGCCAAGGACCGCGAGGTGATGACCAGCGTCACCGAGACCCTGGCGGCCATCACCGGCCAGAAGCCCGTGATCACCAAGTCCCGCAAGAGCATCAGCAACTTCAAGTTGCGCGAAGGCATGAACGTCGGGGCCATGGTGACACTGCGGCATGGGGTGATGTACAACTTCCTCTACCGTCTGATCACCATCGCCATGCCGCGCGTTCGCGACTTCCGCGGGGTCCCGAAGCGGGCCTTTGACGGCGCGGGCAACTACACCTTCGGTCTGACCGACCAGAGCGTGTTTCCCGAGGTCGACCTGGATAAGATCAAGCACACCATCGGCATGAACATCACCTTCGTCACAACCGCGCGGACCGACGACGAGGCCCGTGAGTTGCTGGCGCTTCTGGGGATGCCCTTCGAGAACTGAGCGGCCCGGAATTCGGATCAGCAGGAGGCGGACAGTGGCCAGGAAAGCACTGATCAACAAGTCAAAGGCGACGCCGAAGTTCGCCGTACGCCGTTACCATCGCTGCGCACGGTGCGGCCGTCGGCGTGCCTACATGCGCAAGTTCATGCTTTGCCGCATCTGCTTCCGGGAGCTGAGCTCCAGCGGGCAGATCCCGGGTGTGATGAAGGCCAGTTGGTAGTAGCACAGGAGTGAGCGCAGCATGAGTATGAGCGACCCTATTGCCGACATGCTGACCCGGGTCCGCAACGGCAGCTCGGCCAAGCTTGCCGTGGTGACCATGCCCTCGTCGCGCGCCAAAGTGGCGTTGGCGGAGGTCCTCAAGGAGCAGGGCTACGTTCAGGCGTACCGGGTAGAGGATGTGGCGCCAGGCCGCAAGGCCTTGACCATTGAGTTGAAGTACAAGGGCAAGCGCAACGAACCGGTGATCGAGGGGATCGAGCGGGTCAGCAGCCCCTCGTGCCGGATCTATGTCGGCGCGGACGAGGTCCCGCGGGTGTTGGGTGGGCTTGGGATAGCGATCCTCTCCACCTCGCGCGGCGTGATGACTGGCCGGGCCGCCCGCCAGCAGAATGTGGGTGGTGAGGTGCTCTGTTACGTCTGGTAACCGCGTCCCCGCAACCGCCGTGGGTCTAAGGAAGGTACCGCGATGTCTCGCATGGGCAGAAAACCGATCGAACTAGCCGGCCAGGTGAAGGTGACGGTCGACGGATCGACGGTCACGATGGCCGGGCCAAAGGGGATCTTGTCCTTCGCCGTTCCGGAGCCCATTACCGTGGCCGTGGCCGGGGCTCAGTTGCTGGTCAGCCGCACGGGTGACGATGGCCCGGTGCGGGCACGACACGGGATGGTGCGCAGCGTGCTGCAGAACATGATGGTTGGCGTCACGACCGGGTACCGCCGCAGCCTGGAGTTCCAGGGCGTCGGTTTCCGCGGCCAGATGAAGGGCGCGCAGAGCATCAGCCTTAGCCTGGGCTTCTCCGGCCCGATCGAGTACCAGGTCCCGGAGGGGGTGAAGGTGACGATGCCGGACCCGACCCACATCGTGGTGGAGGGGCCCGACAAGCAGATGGTGGGGGAGGTGGCGGCGACGCTGCGCGCCTTCCGGCCGCCGGACGCCTACCAGGGCAAAGGGCTGCGCTACGTGGGCGAGCGGGTGACGCTGAAGGAAGGCAAGACGGTCGGCTGACAGGCTACGGTGGGGCTGGCCCCAGGGGGCGAACCCACCGGTTCAGGGAGCAGGACGTCCGATGAGCAGAGCCAACAGGAAAGATGCGCGCGCACATCGTCATCAGCGCTTGCGGCGCAGGGTTACCGGGACCGCCGAACGGCCGCGGCTTGCGGTGTTCCGGTCTGCACAGCACCTCTATGCCCAGGTGATCGACGACGACCGGAAGCACACGCTGGCTGCCGTCAGCACCCTGTGCAAGGCCTTCCGGGACACCGCCCAGAAGGGCAGCAACGTGGCCGGCGCCGCCGTGCTGGGCAAGCTGGTTGCGGAGGCGGCCCAGGCCGTTCAGGTCAAGCGGGTCGTGTTCGACCGTGGCGGCTTCGCCTACCACGGCCGCGTCAAGGCGTTGGCGGAGGCCGCCCGGGCGGCGGGGTTGGAGTTCTAGCGTTGGCGGAGTGCGGTGCGACGGTTCCGCGTGTCCGGGCCGCCAGGGACGGACGCGGATAGCCAAGATGGGAGTTTGACCCGTGGCAGATCAGAACGCCGATAGACGTGCAGCCGAGGCAGCCAGCGAGTTCGAAGAGCGCGTGGTCTGCATCAACCGCTGCAGTAAGGTCGTGAAGGGCGGCCGTAACTTCGCCTTCAGCGCCCTGGTGGTCGTGGGCGACCGCCGGAGCCGCGTGGGGGTAGGGTTCGGCAAGGCCAATGAGGTCGCCGACGCCATCCGCAAGGGCGGCGAGCAGGCCCGCAAGAGCATGGTCGGCATCCCCATGTTCGGGCAGACCCTGACGCACGCCATCCACGCCGAGTTCCGCGGCAGTCGCATCCTGATGCGTCCGGCCACGCGCGGCACGGGCGTCATCGCCGGCGGCGGCATGCGGGCCGTGCTGGAGCTGGGCGGGGTCAAGGACGTGCTGGCCAAGAGCCTGGGATCCAAGAACCCGGTAAACGTGGTCAAGGCAACCATGCGCGGCATTTCGAGGCTGCGCACGAAGGAGCAGGTGCTCGCCAAACGCGATGTGGCCGCTCTGTAAGGCGTTATGTAGGGTGTGAGGCCAACGATGAAGTTGCACCAGCTCAGTAATACGTTCAGGCGTCCGTCCCGCAAGCGGGTCGGGCGGGGCGACGGGTCCGGTAGCGGCCGCACCGCCGGCCGTGGTGAGAAGGGCGCGAAGGCCCGTTCCGGCACGCGCTACCGGCCCCACTTCGAGGGCGGGCAGATTCCCCTCTTCCGTCGCCTCCCGAAGCGCGGGTTCGGCAA
>Ga0172375_10004375_pt1 | contig 20889 bp, 20 predicted proteins | sample LakKiv1m_FD_114537 | JGI IMG/M metagenome (GOLD analysis project Ga0172375, IMG submission 114537) | Freshwater microbial communities from Kabuno Bay, South-Kivu, Congo - kab_092012_11.1m | ecosystem: Environmental > Aquatic > Freshwater > Lake | place: Democratic Republic of the Congo...
CATTACCAAAAATCTGCACATCAGGCTCAAAGGTAATCGTTGTCCCGTGCCCGTCTGCGTTGCCAACTTTTTTTACATTCGCTTTTGGCACACCCCTGACATACTCTTGAACGTATCGCCCACCATCACGTACGACTTCGGCTTTGACATAACTCGACAATGCATTGACCACCGATACACCGACGCCATGGAGTCCTCCCGAAACTTTGTACGAATCTCCTCCGAACTTTCCTCCTGCGTGCAGTGTGGTGAGTACTGTTTCGAGTGCGGATTTTTTTGTTTGCTTGTGAATGTCAACGGGAATTCCCGCGCCGTCATCGCGCACGCTTACGCGATGATTGGGTTCGAGAATAATTTCGATGTGCGACGCTCTCCCTGCCATAGCCTCGTCGATCGAGTTGTCCACAACCTCCCAAATAAGATGGTGAAGACCATCAATACCCGTCGAGCCAATATACATTCCGGGACGCTTGCGGACAGGCTCAAGCCCCTCCAACACAAAAATATCCTTTGCGGAATAGTCAGAGTTTGATGAAGATGATGGTTTTTTTGCCATAAAATACGGTATTGGGGCTACGTGCAACGCACGGGCCCATGACAACAGTATAGCATGATTGTGGGGCCTCGAACAGCCCCACGGAGAGCAAAAATAAGAAAGAATAGAGCAGAAATGCGCTCAAAAACAACACTTTCCACAGGTCTGGCCTGTGCAACAAAACTCACCCCACAAAACTCATCAACTGATAAACTGAATAACTGTAAAACCGTTTGCTATCGTAAATCGGCCTGAAAAACCCTTGCAGTTTCTTCATAAACGCGTTTTTGCAGTGGGTCGATTTCTTCGTTGGTAAGCGTGCGATCATTGCTCCGATAAATAACACGATAGGTGTAACTTTTGCGGTCTGCGCCAAATTTTTCGGCATTTTCATAACTGTCAATCAGTTTTACTTCTTCGAGCATGTCCTCCGGCACAATGTCGCGAATGAGGTCAAAATAATTGTTGGGCTCAAAGTTTTTTGCCACGATAAATGAAATATCGCGCGTAATGGGTGGATATTTTGATACCTCTTGAAATATATGCCCAAGCTTGAGCTGTGCCTTCACGCGAGGGTCAAGAGACCACAACAGTCGTATATCGGGAAGATTCATACTAATAATCGCAAGTCGCTCAAGGCCAAAACCGAACGCCCATCCGGTGTATTTTTTTGAGTCAACGCCGAGCTTTTCAAGTACCGACGGCTGTGCGATCCCCCCTCCAAGCACCTCAATCCACCTTCCCCCGACTTCAACCTCCATTTCGATACTCGAGTGCGTGTACGGAAAATTGTCGTCATTAAAACGAAATTGAATGTCGTTTCCAAAAATTCCCTTTGCAATTTCACGAAGCGCCTCCTCGAGTTCTGTGCGCGTAATAATTTTTTCGCTCACCGGGGAAAGATACAAACCATCAACCTGATGAAAAATGTTCATATGGTTTCTGTCGATTTCATCTTTGCGGTACACCTTGCCGTGACAAAACACGCCGAACGCTTCGTTGTTTGCCATACGATTTTTTACTATCTCTGATGTGAGGTAGTAATACCACATGACCGTCGTATGCGTACGCAAAATGCGCTCGTTGGTTACAAAATAGGTATCGGATGGCTTTCGCGCGGGGTGCTCGGGCGGAAAATCAAATAAATCGAAGCTAATATTGGTAGGAACAATTTCTGGAACATTAATGCTGTCGAATCCCTGAAAGTATGGGAGGTCGACCATGCGGTGGATAAGCTCGTAGAGCGGACTTTCGGGAGTACGCGTAAGATCAGGCATCGCTAAATACCTTTGGAGTCTTCGTGATTCCACATTGTCGCGCTTTACGATTTCCTCGCGATATCCCTTCTCTTCGTCGCGGGGAATAACGATGTCTTCACCTTTTTCCTTTGATAGTAGTGGCATAGTGGCTATTATAGCCCCTTTTTGGCTTGTGCAAAATTGCCGTTCCGCCACTGCTCAATCGCCTCTTTGACGTCCTGTGCCGAGTTCGCCCTCATGAGCGATGTACGTAATTCGGTCGCATGTGCAATACCTTTTACATACGCCGACATGTGTTTGCGCATCAGTAGAAATGATTTTTTGCGACCGCCAAATAATGTGTGGTTGGTCTCGGTGTCCCCGTAGAGTTCTTCGTAATATTGTGCGTGGCGAAGCATGATGTTGAGTTTTTCTTCGAGGCTCGGCTCTGGCGCGTCAGAAAATACCCACGGACAGCCAAACATTCCCCTGCCAATCATGACTCCGTCGACTCCTGTTTCTTTTGCGCGTGAGCGCGCCTCATTGAGCGTTGCGACGTCTCCGTTTCCGATAATTTTTACACCGCTCCCGCGCGCAAGCTCAACAACTTTTGCCGCAAGCTCCCAGTGAGCAGGAACTTTTGACATTTCGTGACGCGTGCGCAAATGCACGGTGAGTGCGGCAATACCACTTGCTAAAAGTTGCGGAATCCATCGTTCAATTTCGTTTTGGCGATATCCGGTTCGTGTTTTTACTGATACTGGGAGTCCTTTTCCGCCTTTTTGGGCAGCACGAATAATGGCAAGCGCTTGTTCGGGGCGTTGTATGAGTGATGAACCCGATCCTTGTTTTTCTATCGCCCTGTCGGGGCACCCCATATTGATGTCGATGCCATCAAATCCGAGTTCGTGAATAAGTCGAGCGGCTTCTTCTATTTTTTCGGGGCTACTCGTAAAAAGCTGCGCAACAATAGGGCGCTCGGCCTCGGTAAAATAGAGCTCACGCGTGAGGCGCGTGCGACCCTGTGGGTGACAAAGCCCATCGGCCGAAACAAACTCCGTCCACATCACATCGGGCTTTCCACATTCTGCAATCACGCGCCGAAAAGCCGCGTCCGTGCCATCGAGCATGGGGGCAGACACAAAAAACGGCTTCGGAAGTTTTTCCCAAAAATTGAGCATACTTGTTTGTACCATGTGTTCTGTGTAACGCAAACGCGCCCAACAAAACAAAAATAAAAACCCCTCGCGGGATCCTTATTTTTTATGTTGCGGGGACAGGATTTGAACCTGCGACCTCAAGGTTATGCGTACCAACTATAGCTTTCGCTATCTTATTCAAAAATAAGTTTGTGGTCTGGACTTTCTCTTCACCTTTGCTGCGTTACGCAGCCGAAGGTGACTGCCATTAAGTCTCTACACCTTCTCTCACCACCCGTGAGAGCTTGGCTCGGGATTACCACCATTATAGGCTTCCCCGAATTTGACAGTTTATGCATCGCGAGTTTCCTCACGTGCAGCCCATTGTAAGATCAAGTCCCACGCATTCCGATATATGGCTGACTTGGGACTACGTTGACGCTTTTGGGTTTCCACCATCTGGATGGATCCGCCATAAGCGATAAATACCTCAACCGGAAAGACATAAAACATGTCTTTATCCTCTACGTACACTAGTGCGAAATCAAAATCAGATTTTTTATAAACATCTCGTAGCATGATGCGACGATTTGTTTTTGTACGACGACTATCAACAACATAATTTCTTGATGTTACTTCTAGCCACGCACTCTTCACCTGAATCCGCGCAAGCGTGCCCCTAACGTCAAAAACGAGATCATATGGCAACCGATCACCGACCGGTCGCAACACTGCCCATCCTTTCTTAAGAGCACAGAGAATGGCCGCTTGTTCAGCGATATCCCCTTTCGATTTGGTATTCATTATTGATCTTGCAGAATTGAGCCTTGCGAGCTACCAGACTGCTCCACCCCGCTACCTTTTAATATACCCTTATTTCTACTTTGGTCAATGCACAGCATTGCGGATGAGAAGAAAAATACGTATAATCGTGAGAGGAAATATGCTGGGGTGGCTGATATGGTTGTCTAGCTCCCTAGAGATAAAGGAATATATAACCAAAGCCATTACAAATGCCAGGGTAGCTGATATGGTTGTCTAGCCCAGACTAAGGGCAGAAGAATATATAGTAAAGATAATTACAATACCAGGGTGGCTGATATGGTTGTCTAGCTCCCTCGAGATAAGGGAATATATAACCAAAGCCATTACAATATATACATGCCAGGATAGCTGACATGGTTGTCTAGCCCAGACTAAGGGCAGAAGAATATATAGTAAAGATAATTACAATACCAGGGTAGCTGATATGGTTGTCTAGCTCCCTGGAGATAAAAGGATGTGTAGCAAAAACCGTTACAATACAAACATGCCAGGATAGCTCAGTTGGTTAGAGCGCCGCACTCATAAAGCGGGGGTCGACGGTTCAATTCCGTCTCCTGGTACAAACTAGAGTGTAGAATGTGGCACGTAGAAGACGAAACGGAGATAACAAAAATCTCTATATGCTCACGTTGCGCAACATTTGTACAATTGCGGAGTTTGATTTGGGATTTCTTAAATCTAGATGAAACTCAGACCAACGCCCCACATGATCTGAAATTCTTACTTTTCTTTCTACTTCACCTCTACGATAGAATCCGTATATTGAGACTCCTGAACGAAAACTTCCCGACACCCGGTATAATTTCCATCCATCAACCTGTACACCATTCAATATGTCTCCCCACAAACGCACACGCTCATAAGCCACCTCATTACGCGATCGCGCCTCCTCAATCAACATGTCTAATTTTTGCTCAATCCTGTGCGACACATTTTCTTCCGCACCATGCATCGCGGGCACATTAGGGGCAGACTCATGCACAGGAACCGATTCGCTCATAGCACCGTGACTTATCGAGAGAGATTGCTCTCAATCACTTTTTTAAACTCATCAAACGATCTTGGGTTGTCGAGCTTCTTTCCGTTTAAGAAGAAGGTTGGCGTTCCCTGTATCGCAAGACTTGCTCCTGTGGCTTCATCTGCGGCAACCGCCTTCGCTGTTTCGGGGGCATTCAGCGCCGAAAGAAAGTCTTCTTTTTTCATGCCGAACGACTCGGCATATCCTGCAAAAATATCTGTTGCATTTTCTGCTGTTGACCAATCCTTTTGCGTTTCAAATATTTTGTCGTGCATCTCCCAAAACTTTCCTGCGGTCCCAGCAGCCTCTGTTGCGCGCGCCGCAAGATCTGCATTTTGATGAATTTGCTTCAACGGGTATTGCCGGTACACAACTTTGAGATCGTTCGGAAACGCCGCCTCAAGTTGCTTCACGAGCGGATAGTACTGCCCACATGCAGGGCACTGAAAATCACTGTACTCAATAAGTGTGACCTTCGCGTTTGCGGGCCCACGAGCCCAGTCTTTCGATGTATCGAATAACGCACTATTTGACGATGGCGTAAGTTGTGCGGGGAGATAAATAAAGAGCGCGTATAGTACCGCAATAAATACGACTGCGCCTAACCCCCATTTGAGTGAAGAATTTTTCATAGGAATGTATTGTACCATAAATCTTTGGTCTATGGGCATTATAATCAAAAAATCATCCCGGCATATGCCAGGATGGTTATTACTTTTGGGGAGACTCTATACAACCACACCGCTCATGTGGCCACCCAAACCCACAACCGAGGTAATCCTGATATTCACCAAGCTCGGTATGCAATCCCCACGCGTGATGACATGTAGGGCATTTGGGAGTATGTTCGTCGCGATATCGCAGAACTGCATTAAAATACTCACAACATTTCGTCGCCGCCTCATCCGCCGCCCGCTTTGCATGCGCGTGGAGATTCTTCAGCTCATTAACGTTATTTACATCATGAACCCGATTGAGCTCTGTTTGAAGCCCGCGTGCCAATTCGGCAAGATTCATATCCATATTCCCACCTCCTTTGAATACTTCTTATCACATGAAAACAACAAATACAACGCCACGAAAAGACACACGAAGTCTCAACTAGAAATGTTATATATCTCAAATATGACGCGCGCGTCCGATAAACGCAGTAGACATAAGCAGTGCTCCAATAAGCAAGAATGTCACTATTTTCCCCGCAAGCTCCATTCCCCACACATCAACAATAAGAAGCCGCGCAATAACTAATCCCAGCACCGTGGCACCATATGCCCGTTTTTCGGCATGATCGTGCATGCGACCACTCAAATAGAAGAAGAGCCCAAACAATGTGTATATAACAAGCGAACCCATAACCGCAAACTCCTCACTAAATATAGTAGGCGACGAAAGCCACAATATTGTTGCAAAATATATTGAACTCAATACCAAAAGCACTGCACCGCCATCGGTTTGCCCTTTTTGCGCCTCACCGCCCTCATTCGTGTCGTGTCCTCGAAGCAATGCACCAAGCGCCAAGAGCACAACGGCCAGCACCATCAGCACCAACATATCTTGATGCATAATCCCCGCCTCCCATGCTGACGAAAATACCGAAGAAAGCGAACCAAGCACCGGAACAATAAACGCAATGGAAGCAATTTGTGCAGAGAGTTTTTTAAGATCAATAAGGTAAACTGCAAGCACAAACAACGCAACCTCTAGCGACCAGATGGTGGCAAGAGTGGTATCACTATACTGAACAGCCGTAGCGAGCAAGAGATACACAATGCCAAGCGCTGAAAACACAGCACTGCCCTGTTTTGATCGCGCGTCTTCGGATTTGTAGTAATAAAACAGCACACTCGATACAAAGAATGCAGCCGAAAGCAGTGCGAGCGCAACAGCGTCTTCGAGGCTTCCTGCTCCGTACCAACGTATATGCATAAATGAACGTGCGACCGGAACAATAAACGCAACAGAAGCAATTTGTGCAATGTGTACTTTTCGTGTGATGAGCAGTGTCACAATGGTGAGTATGGCGGCCTCAAGTGTCCATGCGTTGGTGAGTGTGGCGCCATCAAACTCAAGCGATAATGCAACGCCCAATAACAAGGCGCTCACTCCGCCATACAACAGTAGTGGCGAGCTTCGTTTTGTAAATGCGTATGCATACATCGCGCCAGCAACAAAAAGAACGGCCCACAAAAGCAGCGCGCCGCTCTGTACATCTTTTGCGAGTGCGACAACGCTCCATGCCCACACAAATGAACCCACACCCAAAGCGCTTGCGACATCATATCCATCACTTTCACGGTCTCCTTTTGCATTACTGAGCACACTCCCCACAAAGAAAATCGCAGCACAAATACTCGCCAGAGCATACATGATGTTTTGATCACTTGTGGTCATTCGTCCAATTCCATCAAAAACCGTGAGACTGTAAAACCACGTTCCCACAAGCGCAATGGTCACCAAAATGCGCTGATGACGCAGTGCAACAATCCACATCGTTCCTAAAATAACCGCTATTAAATACATAAACAGACCCACGAAGTCTGTGCTAAATTCTTCAACAAACAACGGCGCAATAAGCGCCATTATAAGACTGCTGGTCGCAAGCGAATGACTCTTTTCGCGTACACTCACTATCGCAACAAGTGCGGCGGTAATAAACATGAACCCGAGCGCAAGTGCTGGTGTAAAAAAGTCATAGACACTTCGCGCCGCATACAAGGTCAAAAGCACTGTCGTTGCTCCAACCACCAAAAAGATTTCTCCTTGGTGTGCAAATTGCTTTATGCGCACATAACCCAGCAACATAATGAGAAAACCAATCACCACACCAATTGCAATTCTTCCTGCGGGCCCAATCCAGTTGTGAATAAATGCATACGAAATAAACCAACCCAATCCCATGAGCAAAAAGAGCGCACCCACTTTGAGTAGCCAGTCCTCTTTGAACCATGTGACAAATTGTTCGCCGAGGCTGGGACCAGCTGGCTTCGCCATAGAAGCGGTCGGAGCAACTTGTTGAGCAACTGGAACAGCGGGTTGCTCAGAAGCCATAGCCGAGACAACCGGAGGAGCCATCGGCTGCGCCACCACATGAGGCGTCGCCTGCGGAAGAGGTTTACTTGGGACAGCAGGCGCTTGCACACGGCCCGCCATTTGATCTTCGAGATGCTGAATACGGGCACTCATATTCGCCAGCTTGAGTCCTCCTAAAACAACGACCAACAACAAGAAAAGAAAAGTCATATATATAGTATACGCCCCCACATATCAACCCACTCAATAAAGATGTTGATAGTTTCGGGAGCGCAAAAGATAACCTCCCAAGCCCCTATTTACCCCCAATTTTGATCAAAGCGATCCTTGAGCAATGCAAATCTCCTTTGTGTGTCGGGGTGATTAAGCGCCGATTCTTTTGATCGAACTTCACCTATTAAATCCTTAAACGACAAATCGGAATATTGTTCGCTTGTAAAATCAAACTCCTGACCATCAGGTAATCGATTCCAATAGTGAGAATGGAGGTACGCATACTTCTCGATCTCCTTGAGCGAACCCCTCATCAATTCTCCACCAAAAATTTCTTGCGCCAAAAGTGCCGCAACGGCGCAGTGCCCCCAGAGTGGGTTTTCAGGAGTCCAACCATCGGGATCGGCAGAAGTATCTTTTGCCGCAATCTTTCGCAATTTGTTGAGAAATTCCTCTTTTTGCATATATCTATCTTAACAAAAACAACCACCTGAACGATAGTCGTTTTTGAACCGATCTATGGTTATTTTGCTCGCAGTGAGCTTGTCGAACTGCGCACCGTACTGGACGCTGTGAGAACTAATATACGGAAAAGCGAAGGCGTTTTTATTCCTGATTTGTGAGCAGTATTAAGAAGTGATCAACAGTCGTCTCAGGAGTAATCCTATAAGCCTTCCCACCAAGTGATTCGAAGGTGGCACAAACATTCTTGCTGTCGTCCAAGACGATACAATCTGATAATGGTGCACCGAACCTCATCGCATAGTCGGTAAATATCTTTCCCCCATCATCTGTCTTGTGTCTGCCTTCGTAAAAGGAGTTGCTGATGTGATCAAAATACTTCTCGAGTTCAAGCTTTGGCGCGGTAAAACGGCTGAAGCTATCCATGTTGCCAGTCATAAGAATCACCTGATACTGGTTGCGTAGTGAGGAGAGCTTTTCAAGCGTTCCTTTCGATACTCTCATTGCAAGACAATCAGATACAAAAGTGTCCCACAGTCGCTCGTAAGGAATACCGGCCCGGTCAGACAACCACTGATTTATTTCTTCAGCGGTATATTTACCCCGCATCCAGTCGTTTACCCTGGTAGTATTCTCTCGAAAGAGTAACTTCTGGACTTGCTCATGCTCTTCTGGAGGCAAGCTAGTCCAGTATCGGTCGCGACAGATGGTGCCATCAAAATCGCAAAATAAAATGGGCTTATTGCTCATATCTCTATTTTACAAAACAACCCCCACCAAAAGATAGGGGCTGTTTTGAACCAATCTATGGTTATTTTGCTCGCAGTGAGATCGTCGAGCTGCGCGGCCAACCGGACTTGAACCGGCAACTAGTATCCTCTTAGTTTTTTCACCTCAGCTTCAAATCCGGTTGCTTTTGTTTTTAAAGAAGGATCCAACTCAAGTATGATGGGAATGAGTTGAAGTGCTTCATTGTATTGTTTGGTCATCTTTAGCATGACGGCCAAATTTACATATCGATTCGCAAGCTCCGACGCAGAATAAGAGTCCTTCTTTTCATTGATAACATCTCGCTCAACACGAGCGGCTTCGAGTGGGTATCCGTATTGAAGGTAATATCTTCGTGTAATGTCGTTGTCTACCCCTCTATTAATTCTAAACCAGTCCTCTGCTTCGTGGGCACGTTTAAGATCTTTTAATGCGAGCGCATTTGTGAACATGCTTTCATACACATAATGAAATTTTGGTGCAAACGCCTTTGCGCGATCGATCATTGCCCATGTACGCACATCGTCTCCGATGAGTCGATATGCGGTCGCTAAACTCGCATACACGTGTGCACGATTGGGAGAAAGTGAAAGTGTTGTATTATAATCGTTTATTGCATCACGAGCATACTGCTGCTCTTGCGATAATTCACCATCACGGGCGCGCTCGAGCAACAACTCTCCACGAAACGCATACCAAAGTGGATTACGGGAATCTTTGGTGATATTTTTTCCCACGAGTGTAGTGCTCTGACCGAGTAATTGATCTAACCCTTCCACACTCTGGTTCTGTTTAACATAGAGCGATACTCCGTCTATAACTGCCCGCCTTGCATCGAGTACATACATTCCCTTTGCGGCATTCAGAAATGAACTTGCCTCAATGGCTTTTGATAAATCGCCAGCCTCAATATTACGCAAAACATAATGCGTGCGCGCGAACATGACAAACGGAGGAATAATAACACCAAGAGCAACAATAATCCCAAATCCAAAACCTAACATGCGTACATAGGACGATGCGCGAACATTTTTTTCTTCAACAGCTCCTTGCGGCAAAAATAACAGCACAACAAGTATGCCATAAATAGTGAGTATTGTGTTAAACGCAAAAAATAATTGAACTCCACTTGCAATAAGTGCCACAATCATTATTGCTCCTAATGAATTCGAAATATCATTATTTTTTATGCCTCGACGCAAAACATACACAAACGCAATGAGTACTCCGCCCGCCACAATAACTCCAACAAACCCAACATCTACCAAGCCGTCGAGCAATATGTTATGCGCGCGATCAAACCAATAATCATCCGTTGGTATGGTTGAATCATAGTGTGTGTTAAAAACGTAATTAAAATTTTCGGGACCAAACCCGAACAACGGACGCTCTTTAATGCCTTGCATGGCGATTTGCCATGTTGTAAGTCGACTCCCGGCAGTGCTTTCGAACGGTGATATAAGCAACGAACCGAATGTACGAAAAACTACATACGACGATTGACTCAGTGCTTCTCGTTGCATATAAACAACCGCCATCATTACCATGACGCCCGACACAAGTAGCCCGAGCATTACTTTCAACGATTTTTTGTTCAATTGGCCACTGTGCATATATGCGTAAACAAAAAGCAAAACGGTGCCCACCACCATCGCAATAATAACGCCTCGCACCGCAGTACTTATCACCCCAAGACCAATCAACGCGGCCGACAACGACCATATGGAAATATATTTACGATCGAGCACCGCTCTACCACATGCAAAAATATACGGAACAATAAGCGCGCTCCCAAATATTAAAGGATTAAGATAGGGGCCCGTTGCCCGCGCAGCCCCTCCCATGCCCTGGAAAAAACCAATCACTGCCGCGAGTGCGCTTGCATAAATAAAATAATCCATAGTGCGTTGCTTCATTTGTTTGGTAAGCACATGTCTTCCAACAAAGAATGCGATGATCGCATGCAGATAAAACCAAAGACCAGTCATGCGATCCGCTGTCGACCACAAACTTACCCATACATTTACTCCCGCCACGGCGGCAACACCCCCTGTTATAAACAGCGCAATGATGCATTTATCAAAAACGTCTAATTTTGCGATACGAAAATATTCCCAGTGCACAATAGCTGCCGGAAGAAATATGCTGTCACAGATCAATAAAAATATGAATGCTCTGCCGGCCGTTCCAGGAAAAATAATGCCAGGTGCATACGCAAGGGGCAATACAAGACTCAATAACACAAAACCAATATACACCAACGCCTGCGAGCCAATTCGCGAGAAATAAGTATTTGTTGCTGTGGATTGACTCATGATGTAGCTCTGCGCGGCCGACCGGACTTGAACCGGCGCTCTCTGTCGTGACAGGACAGCGCTTTAACCAACTAAGCTACGGCCGCAATTTTCTTTGCTTTATAAACGTATCGAACACCGTCTTTTTTCGGCGCAGATATATGCTTGGAGAGGCCATCTCCCCATACATAAGCTCATACAATTTTATCGAGCTTATGATACTAAAAGATAACCGATAATACCCGTTTTGACAATGTATCGCCCCATGTATTCCTCTTTCGGATAGTCTCTTTCCAAGACAAACAAGAAACGCCTTTGTCCCAGAAGTAAAAACAGACTCGATGGCGATACTTTGTGTTTTTCTCTTTTTGTGAATCTTTCCAACCCAAACATGTCCATCACCATCAAAATACCCTCGCACAAAATCTCCAAATACATCATCCGGAACATTGGGCATCGTTAAACGATGTGTTTTCTTCTCAGTAAATCCAAGCTTCTGCAAATCATTATACATTACCTTGCTCCCAATTTGGACTCTAAACGTATCTTGTGCAGATCCATAATTTTTTATGCGTGCAATTTTATGATTCGATCTGAGCGCTCGGCGATAGGCAACTAAAATATCCCTATCAACAATTTCGAGACTAATGTATTTCGCGCCCCCGGTGCTTGTTGAAAGCGTGCCATCCGCCGCAAGATAGCCCAGTATGTATGCCATATCTGGTGTCCATGTTTTAAAGAAATCACGATCAACCTCACGATGCATGGGCATGTATTTATGATACACCGTGACAGAACATTATACTAACCATTCGCACAATATATACATGCCCAGCAGGAGACACAAAAATACCCAAAAAAACAATCGGGCGCGACAAACTACAAACTACGGTATGTTACAAACTACACCGTCGGAAACGGTCCGCGTAATTCCTCGTACTTTTTACCAAGCGCCAACAACAATTTATCTTCAAATGGTCGGCCAATAAGCTGAAGCCCCACCGGAAGACCATCAACATGACCGCACGGCAGTGAGAGCGCAGGAAGCCCCGCTAGGTTTACCGGAACAGTATAAATATCCGACAAATACATCGTGAGCGGATCCTCAGACTTTTCACCAAACGGAAATGCGACCGTGGGAGACGTTGGCGTTACAATTACATCGACTTTTTTAAACGCCTCATCAAATTCTCGACGAATAAGCGCCCTCACTTTTTGTGCCTGCGCATAGTACGCATCGTAGTATCCACTGGAAAGCACATACGTTCCAAGGATAATGCGCCGACGCACTTCCCTACCAAACCCATTCGTGCGCGATGCAAGATACTCCTCGTAGAGTTGATTGCGCGATTCATGAAGCCCGTACCGCACGCCATCAAATCGTGCAAGGTTCGCCGATACTTCGGCGGGCATAATGACATAATAACACGCAAGCGCATACGCAGAGCTCGGCAAAGAAATTTCTTCAACCTCCATTCCTGATCTCTTGAGTTCTTCGATTGCGTGCTCAATGCTCGCGCGCACACCTGCGTCGAGTCCTTCGGAAAAATATTCTTTGGGAACCCCGACGCGCACATGACCATATTCGAGATGCGCATCGTGCATTTCTGAAAGAGACGTTGCATCGTGATCGTCCTGCCCACGAATAGCATCAAATACGATTTCTGCGTCGCGCACCGTGGCACCGAAGGGTCCGATCTGATCGAGCGACGATGCCATCGCAACCACGCCATATCGTGATACGGCGCCATACGTTGGCTTAAACCCCACCACACCACAAAACGATGCAGGCTGGCGTATTGACCCTCCCGTGTCTGAACCAAGAGAAGCAGGAACAAATCCCGCGGCAACCGCCGCCGCAGATCCCGCCGAAGACCCACCAGGAACGCGTTCGAGATTGCGAGGATTGCGCGTGGGGCCAAACGCTGAGTTTTCTGAACTCGACCCCATCGCAAACTCGTCCAAATTTGTTTTGCCAACAATGATCGCGCCTGCCTCTTTGAGTTTTTTTACAACGGTTGCATCGTACGCCGCGGTATATGACTCAAGTATTTTTGAACCCGCTGTCGCCTTTTCTCCTGCGAGCAAAATGTTATCTTTGATTGCAATGGGAGCTCCTTCAAGTATTCCGATTTCTTCTCCACGTGATAGTTTTTCATCAACCACTCCTGCCGCGCGCAATGCCTCAGCATCAGTCAACGAAAGAAACGCATGCACATCGGCATCGCCCGCACGAATATGAGTCAGTGTTTTTTCAACAAGCGCCGTGGCGGTCGTCTTTCCGCTTTCTAACTCTTCGTGGAGTTGTTCAATAACTGAACTCATATTATTCAAACACGTTCTTCACACGTAAATAGTCGTCTTTTGCGTCAGGAAATTGCTCAACAAGTCGCGCGTGTTCGTGAGCATCACTGTCGCGTATTTCGTCTTCGGCAAACACATTCGCAACCTCGTGCGCGTGCGTACGCGGGTGAACCCCCTCAAGATCGAGCTCACCCAATTTGCCCACATACGCAAGAATAGCTTGCGCCTCATGCGTAAAACGCTCTTCCTCCTCAGGAGTGAGCGCAAGACGCGAGAGTGCGGCCAGCTTTCGAATGTCGTCCTTTTTAATCATAACTGCAGTATACGTCAGCGCCCCATCAGGCGCAAAAATTCTTGTTCGGTCAACATAGTCACGCCAAGCTCACGCGCACGGTCCGCTTTGCTTCCCGGGTTTTCCCCCACCACAACCGCAAATGTCTTTTTTGAGACACTCTCTGTCGCGCTTCCCCCAAGCGCACGCACACGATCCTTTGCGTCGTCACGCGACAAACTTTCCATCTCTCCCGTAAACACAAATGTTTTCCCTTCAAACTTTCCGCCCGAAGCAACCTTTTTTCCTCGCACAATATGCACTCCTGCATCACACAATTTCTCAATGAGCTTCTGTTCGGACGCAGTATGAAAATAGTGATACATACTTTTTGACACAACAGGACCAACGTCGGGAACGGTCTCAAGTTCTTCTGTGCCTGCCTTCATAATGTTTTCGAGAGTGCCAAAATGTGCGGCAACATCGCGCGCCGTTTCTTCGCCCACCTGTGGAATACCAAGCGCAATCAAAAACCGTTCAAGCGTAATCTCTTTTGCTCCTGCGATACTGCGCACAATATTTTGTGCAGATTTTTCTCCAAATCGCTCGAGCACTTCGAGGTCTCCTTCCGTCAGCGCAAAAAGATCGCTTGCATCTTGAATGAGCCCTTCGTCGAGCAACACGTCTATTGTTTTTGGGCCAAGTCCGTCAATATCAAATGCCTTTTTTGAAACAAAATAATACAAACGCTCACGGTGCCGTGCACTGCACTCGGTATTGACGCATTTCCATGCAACTTCACCATCTGCGCGCACAAGCGCCTCACCACACACAGGGCAGTCTTTGGGCATACGAAATGATTTTTCTTTTCCGGTACGCAATTCCATCACCACCGACTTGACGTCGGGAATAACGTCTCCTGCGCGCCCCACCACAACTGTGTCTCCAATTTTTACGCCAAGCCGCGCAATCTCATCAACGTTGTGGAGCGTCGCGCGACTCACCGTCACGCCACCAATTTGCACCGGCCGAAGCACCGCAACGGGCGTCACCGCTCCCGTACGACCAATCTGCACGGTAATATCTTCAAGTACCGTCGTTGCTTCGTGCGCGGCAAATTTGTAAGCAATTGCTCCTCGTGGGGCCTTCCCCGACACCCCCAACGCGTCGTATGTCGCAGTATCATTCACTCCAATCACCAGCCCATCAACATCAAACTCAAGCGCATCACGTTTGGTAATCATGTCGTTGCGAAATTCCTCAACCGCCGAAACGCTTTTCAAAATACGCGCAAGTGGGTCGGTCTGGAACCCCGCATCGTGCAACCACGCATGTTTTTCGGCGTGGGTCGCAACATCGGGTTCAATGCGCAAATCATACGCAAAAAAATCAAGCTTTCGCGATGCGGTAATACTCGGATCAAGTTGGCGCACCGATCCTGCGGCAAGATTGCGCGGATTGGCATATTCTTTTTCGCCATGCGTTTGTTGTTGCGCGTTAATTGCACGAAATGCTTCTTTCGTAATAACCGCCTCTCCGCGCACCTCAATACGTCCCTGATATGCGTCGTCACGCACTTCTTTGTGTCCTCCAAGACGGAGCGGAATAGACGAAATTGTCCGAATATTTGCGGTCACATCTTCTCCAATGCTTCCGTCTCCTCGCGTTGCTCCGCGCACCAACAGACCGTCTTCATACAACAATGAAATCGCAAGACCATCGTATTTTACTTCACCAAAATATTGCTGGCGCGTCTTCGCCAACTTTGTCATGCGCTCATCCCACCCCACAAATTCTTCGGGCGAAAATATGTCTTCGAGTGAAAGCATGCGCGCGTCGTGAGTTACTTTTGCAAATCGCGACAAGGCCCTTCCTCCCACGCGCTGTGTTGGTGAGTCGGATGTAATAAGATCGGGGTATGCATCCTCAAGAAGCTTGAGCTCGTGCTTAAGGGCATCATTCACGGCATCAGACATTGAGGGGGCATCGAGCACGTGATACTCATAGCGAGCCCTATCAATGACTTTGCGGAGCTTTTTTATGCGCTCCACTGCCTCCCGTTTTGGCGGAATAGTCATACCAGCAGTATAGCAAATCTTTATGAAGACGCTTACGGAATTGCTTGTTTGAGCGATGTCTCAATGGCACGTTCTACGCGTGGATTATCGCATGGATATCTTCCGTGTGAACGCATATATATTATTCGTTCCGTGCCGATATCCCCATAACTCATACTGATGGCTGCGCATGCATTAACTTGAGTCATGGGATATGAGGGGCTAAAAGTTAGTTCCCACACAGATGGCGATATCTGTGTTTTCGTAAAACCATAATCTATGCCGTTACATCGCAGGGGGTTTGGAGGAGATTTTGACGCATCATAACTCTTCGCATAGATATTATATTTCATGCATTCAATGCCTGATTCTGCCGCATATTCTGCGACAACAGACTCTTGCTGATCTCGTGCGATTAACGATTCGGTAAACAGTAATTGAAATATTGCGAGCGCGGCCGTCATGGCGACCGACATAATTAATATCGCCACAAGTGCTGTAAGTCCTTTTTTTGTAGAGACGCGTTTCATGGGCTGCATAAGTATTATGGTCTGTCTAATCTCCACAACGATGCCGTTGTTTGCAGATGAATTGTCGATTGCTCACTGGATGCATTTGTATTCCCAGCAGTCGCATTCATCACATATATGACAAATGGCTGATATTCATCGCTATTACTGGATGCGGATTCATTCATGGGATTGGATATGTAAAACGCGCCATGATTCATGTGTAATGATGTTGATGTTAATGGCCATTCGGTATCTGTCTCCGCTCCGGTTTTATAATTCTTACCCACCTCCTTTCGAGTAAGATTTACGATGGACCCCGTTTCTGGAGGATCTTTCACAAATGTATACGTCACAATATTTTCAGAGTCTGCTGGAGTAAATCGACCTCGATGGAGTATGAGTATGTCACAAATAAATAAAGGGGGTTGATAGCCAGCTCTTGATAAGCAGGGGTTCTCAATGTTCCTCGCCTCTCGAGTTTCTTTTGCCATAAATTCGAGAGCATATCTCGCATTATCAAATGCGTCTTGTGCTGCAGCGGCCTTTCTCTGAACGCCCATGAGTGCGAGTAAGCTCGCGATACCCGTTGTTGCGGCAAAACCAAATATACCCATTGCCACAATAAGCTCAACTAATGTAAATCCTTTGCGATGTGCCGCTCTCATAATCATATTAGTTATTACATCGCTCAGTAGTTAACTCGAGTATGCCTTTTCCGGCCCAGTTATAAAGATGATCCTCAAGAAGCACACTACGAGATCCAAAACGACCGTTCCAAACCACTTGTGTAGTCACAATAGCCATTTCGTCACAGTTGTATGTTGACGGCACGTTAATAGTAGACATGCGCTTGTAGGGAGTCCTTCCACTCAATCCGCCCGCAAATTTCTTGAGCTGACGATATAAATATTTTAACGAATCGGGAATATTACTCTTACAATCACTGAGAGCAGCTCCACTCAATCCATCACATACATCCTCTTTATCATCTGAATTCATCGTTTCTCCGGCATTCGTCAAAACCCAACAACGACTATCATCAGCGAGGTTGGTGAGGAAATTTTGACACCTATGAAACCTCAATAAATCGGTGGAATCTTTGCCAATTGGCGTAGGATCGATTTGCGCAACACAACCAATGTCCGGGAAGTTCGAATCACGACATGGCGTATTGCCCACAAGTGTAGTCAAATAATCAAGCCAACCAAAATTTGTCGTACCAAAATCTCCATTTTTATACATCTGCAGTACGTTGCTATCTCTCCGATTTCTAATAAGTTCCATTGACTCACGAGCAAGCATACTCGCCACCATACGTTCACGAGTTGCGGAAATCATTTTAATGCTTTGCGTAGTAAGCGACATCGCGGCAACTATCGCCATAAGCATAATGGCGATTGATATAAGCGCCTCCATGAGTGTGAATGCACTATGAGAATTAGTTTTCATTGCAGTCAGTTGAAAAATCCCCAATCGACACGTGGCCCGTGCGCCACACTTTAATAATGCGCGTCAACGACGTGTCTATTGTCCCAACACAAACCCCCGCATACGCAGCGTTTGCGATAACTCCATTGTTGGACGAATACGAAATCGTTGGCGCAGGACGCGTAAAAACTACACCCAAGTCATATCCTGTGGTGGAATTCACTCCTCCAGAAGCATCCCAATACATAATCTTTTTGATCATAGCGCCACGAGGAAGCGCCAGTTCGGGTCCGTTAGGAACATCTCCTGGTGCGTTTGAATATTTTCCGTTCGCATCTAAGTCGACAAAGGGCTGATATGTGAGCGCATTGCTTGTTGGAGCATTAAAATACACCCCGTACGCCGGATACACGGAACCATATACCCTTACCGCAAGCGCATTGGCTTCTGCCACGCGGAGTGATTGAGCAATTTGCTGAGCGCCTTGTCGTAAAGCACTTTGTGTGCGTGACCTCGTGAGCGACGACAGCGATGCGCCCGCGAGGAGCGCGATGATTCCCATTACAATAAGCAACTCGAGGAGGGTAAAACCTTTGTTCATAAAATCACGAGAGCATAAAATCACAAGATCACTACGCGACGAACGGGTGGTCCTCGTTTTGATTTTGTGATGTTGTGATGTTGTGATGTTGTGCATTACAATCCTATGAGCATAATATACCACTCAAGCAATATATCTCCCGCGTAATATGCAATAAACGCACCAATAATTAAGAATGGCCCAAACGGTAATTCGCTTTTTCGGTTATATTTGCCTGTCAGCATAAAAATGACGCCCCAAATTGCGCCAATCCAAAATCCAAACAAGTTTCCAAGAACAACCATCGGCCATCCCAGAAACGTCCCCAAACCAAACGCAAGCTTTGCGTCGCCCAAGCCCATCCATTTTCCCTTCGACACCAGCCATAGCGCCCCATAAAAGAGTGCCGCAGTAAATCCACACGAAATCGAAACGATTGCCGGAACTCCCGTGTCGGTAAACGCAAAAATAATACCAATCAATCCCAAAAGTATCGAGAGTTCATCGGGAATAATTTTGTGTCGCGCATCATATCCCGCAATCACGAGCGCCACACTCCAAAATACAAGCGAGAGCACAAACACCATCACAGAACTAACGTCGGGCAATAATAGTATTCCGCTCCGGCCGAGCACCAAAACAAACACCAGTCCCGATGTCAGCTCTACGAGTGGATATTGATAAAACAACTTCGCGTGACACGTCGTGCATCGGCCGCGCTGAATCAAAAAAGAAACAATAGGAATAAGCTCAAACCATCGCAATTTGGTTCCACACGAAAGACACTGCGATGTTCCGATCACAAACGACATGCCACTGCGCAATCGCAACATCACCACATTCAAAAAACTCCCCACAATGGCTCCCAGCACAAACGCCGCAAGATAATCCCAAAACGTGTATGTGGTCACAAACGTCACGCAATTCGTCAGCGAACTACAGTTCATATATATAGTATAGAACGAATCGACAATAAAGGTATGTGTTTATCGAAAAGAGCGTGGGAAAAAGGCTAAGCCCAAGGCCCATCCATTCTGGAGGACAAAATCCGTAGCTTTGGGAAAAACACCTGCCAGCACGATAAAAAATCTCGCATCGCTACACAATGAAGCGACAACGCATGCTCAACGCATAACACATAACGCACAACGTGTAACGCCTGGCGCGCAACAAACGACACACGGCGCACGGTCACGATACACAACGCACAACACCCTACTTGCATACTCTAGAGTATGCAAGTAGGGTAATATTATTGTGTATGGTGTTATGACGTTGTGAAATACAGCGCATTGCAGACGAGAATTCGGCGCATACCGGTGATTATTAATTACTATTTTGTATTGCAATATGCCACGAGTACGTTCATCATCAATGACTCCGCAACAGAAAGATTCCCTTTTAGACGAATTATGGTCAATGATTGCTTTACTGGAAAATATTGATCAGGTTCGCGCGTTCTTTAAGGATTTGCTCAGCGAAACAGAAGGAATAATGCTAGCGCGTCGTGTTCGCATCGCTCGCCTACTCCTCCAGGGCGAGTCGTACGAGAACATTCAAAGCTCTACAAAGGCGGGCACAAATACGATTGCGTCAGTACAGCGATGGCTTGAGGGAGAAAATCAGGGCTACAAAACATCACTTCCGGCACTACAAAAGGAAATCGCAAGACGACAGCGCAAAAACAACACAACTCCCCCAAACAGAGATGAACAACCACTAGAATGGCTCAAATCAAAATATCCATTACACTTTGCGTTATTTAACGCATGGGATGGATTTCGTGATGCGACTCCGAGACGCCTCAAATCACGCTCAAAACGAAAAACACAAAACTAGAGCATAGATCACAATTCTCCGCCCCAACTCAATACTTGCATACTCTAGAGTATGCAAGTATTGAGTATTGGGTGTTTGGGGTTTTGGTGTTGGGGCTTTGTGTGGGGGTGGACAAATAAAAAATGAAAAGACGAAGTGAGAAGCCACCAGTGTTACTGGTGGCTTCTATCCTGCAGGCATTACCTGCTCCAAAATGATATGTGTTGTTGTTCGAGGTCAATCTGATGATGAGATTGATTCTCAACGTAGCGCTTCACTGCGTGTTCATTGAGACCCACCGTAGAGATAAAGTATCCGCGTTCCCAGAGCGTGCCTTTGGGGAACTTTTTTGTCTTCTTCTTGATCCATGCGGATGATTTACCTTTCAGGATGGCCA
>Ga0172375_10004377_pt1 | contig 20885 bp, 29 predicted proteins | sample LakKiv1m_FD_114537 | JGI IMG/M metagenome (GOLD analysis project Ga0172375, IMG submission 114537) | Freshwater microbial communities from Kabuno Bay, South-Kivu, Congo - kab_092012_11.1m | ecosystem: Environmental > Aquatic > Freshwater > Lake | place: Democratic Republic of the Congo...
AAGCAAGACAGTCCCAATCAAAACACTTTGGACCAATTCTTAAACAAATCGAAATTCAAGTTGCCCTAACAACTTACGACGAAATTTGGATGGAGCATCTTGACACAGTTGACGATCTTCGGGAAGGTATCGGCCTTCGTGGGTATGCGCAAAAAGATCCCTTGGTTGAGTACAAAGCCGAAGCCTTTAATCTGTTTGAAAGTCTTTTAGGTCGAATTGATTACCAGATAGCCAGACGCATTTTTCGTGTTCAGATTGCCCCTGCCGATCCGGTTCCTTTTTCCAACGTTCAAGAGATTCACCAGTCAAGTCTTGATGTTTCCACCGATAAAGAAAAATCCAAGGGCAAAGCGGTGGGTCGTAACGATCCTTGCCCCTGTGGCTCTGGTAAAAAATATAAAAAATGTTGCTACCCCAAATACGGATAAATGGATTTATTTACGACTATAAAAACAAGAAGAAGTGTTCGTGAGTTCTCCTCTAAAAATGTCAGTAAAGTTAATCAATCAAATTGTTGAAGCGGGGACAAGGGCTCCTTCAAGTAAAAACACTAAACCTTGGCATTTTATTGTTCTCAAAGGTAAAAAGAAAGACGCTGTTGCGACTTTAGTTGAACGAGAACATTCTAAGAGAAAATTTATTTATTTAAAAAATAAAAAAGTAGAATCTAGTACTTTAGCTTCTTGTGCCCTAGTTAAACAAGCTTCAGTTTTAATCTTAATATTTAATAAAGCCCCTTATACCGGAGGAGAAAAAAATGTAATAAAAGAAAGAAGCTACGAGGCTTTGCTTTCCTGGACAATGGAGGTTGAAAGTGTTTCCGCGGTAATTCAAAATATGCTTTTGGCCACTCACGCCCTGGGCCTGGGTGGGGTTTGGTTGGGGGATTTTAATTTTGCCAGAAAAAAAATTTGCCAAACCCTAGATTGTCAGTATGATTTATTAGCTGGGGTTGCTCTAGGTTATTCTAATACTCAAAAACCTCCTCAAAAAATTACTCCAATTAAATTTGAAATCCTCGAGTAACTCTCTGTTTATATTCTCTTAGTTTTTCTCCATACCACCCTAGCCAAGTTGCAAATTCCAATCTGTCGTCATTGGTCATTTCTATTACTTCTTTTTGAAACTCACCGGTTTTTTGGTCAAATCTTAGATAAGAAAAACGACAGCGGCCGGTACCTCTCCATGTTTCTGTTGCCGCATTAATCACGAATGCACTCCCTGTGTGCTCCAGCCATTTATTACCCAGCAAAAAACGTGCCCCAAATCTTTCTGCCATAAAAAGCATCATTTGCGCCTGTCGTTTTTTAATTTCTCGTTCAAGTTCTGTTCTCGCTTCACCCGTACCTGTCTTTAAATCAGACAGTTCGATCATCACCTTTTTGCCTGGTTTAGCAATTCTTGTTACCGTATCTAGGCGCCCCCTTAATTGCAAAAGACTGGTGTTAATTACCACCAGCACTTCAGAAACACTTTGATTAGCTGGATTAAATCCATTATCACCCTCCGCAACTATTAAACGAGCCCAACTTTCTATAAACTTTACGCCCACTTCAAACAAATCACTGCTGTGTTGATACCCCTCTTTTGTTTTTGGATTCATAAATCCCAAATTACCAAACATTGGTAATGTTCCCGGCTCAACTGCTGTTTCTTGAACACATCTTTGCCAGGCAATCGTCAAAACTTCTTCAATTTGTTTGTGCCCCATTTGTCTGGTTAAATACAAACCGTCAGTAATCTTTTGCACTTTTTTGATTACTGCTTCATTAGCGGTGGGTAATCCGTGAGCTACATTGACCCCCGTGTTATCGTGGGCGATCAAATTACAGATTAAATGGAGTTCGTGAAGTTTTTCTCCAAAGACACCCCCTTTTTCGACAGAAACCCCTATCTCTCTCGGTTCTTGTCCGTAGATCCATGGTAAAACTTTCTCAATTTCGCTAACATTAGTTGCCACCCTCGGCCGGGCTTTGGTGGGCTCAACCCTCTCAGTTCCTCTGATTATGCCTCCTCTTTGTATTTCTGTATAAAAACTATTCCTATCAATCGCCGGCTTTACAAATACCATTTTGCCCTGATAAACCCCTTCGTTACCTTCGATCGCATTTCTCTGTGACATCGGTTTATTATATAACCTATGTTTTAAAAAATAATAAATTCCAAACCAAACGAAACTTATTTTTATAAATTAGTTAAAATTAACTCTTAAGAAAAGATGAAATATATCCATAATTCCAACATTCAAATATACATCGCCAATCTTTCTGAAGATGTTTGGCCCTTTATTAAACAAATGTCTCCCAAAGAACAGGTTGAAGAAATTAATGAAAATGCCAGTTTATCTGACCGAGACTTGTTTGCCTTTGCTGGCGAAGATGACCTAATTATGATTTTGCCTCAAAAGGTTAATCCCTATTTTGTTGATTATTATCGTCAGCTTTTTGACAATAAAAATTTATATATTTTTACCCCTGAAAAACATACTGGTGAAATATCACTTGATTTTTGGCGTGACAAACGATTACTTAGGCAGATAGACCCAATTGTAAAAAAATATGAAAACATTTCCTTAACCTGTTATTCAACCACCTCTCAGTTCTTATCTCTTTCTAAAAATCTACGTTGTCGCTATGCTAGACTACTTACTCCTGAATCACCAACCGAAGAAAATGCTTGGACTGTCAACTTTTTTGGTAGCAAGTCTGGTATTCACCAACTAGCTTGTATGGAGAATCTAGTTTCTCCCGAGGCAGTCTTTGTTTCTGACCCTTTATTAGCAGCCAAATTTGCCGCTAATTTTTATTCCGAATTTAACGGTGTGGTGATAAAAACCAACAAAGGCCATGCCGGCGCCGGGATTCTTATCTTTCGTCCCCAAGAATTACCAGAAGACAAAGTTAAGACAATTAAAATAATCACGAGTAAGCTAAAATCGAATTATTGGCGTAAATTTCCTATAGTTGTTGAAAAATATATTGTTGCTAATCACGAAATCGGTGGCGGTTTCCCTAATGCTGAATTCAAAATCTGTGCTAATAATCAAGTCAAACTGCTTTATTTTTGCGGGATGAGAGTTAGTAAAAGCGGTGTTTTTGGAGGTGTAGAAATCAATCGCGGGGTTTTACCTCTCTCGGTATCTAAATCAATTATTAAAACTGGCGAAATTATTGGCCGGAAATTAGCTAATTTCGGGTACCGAGGTTATTTTGATCTTGATTTCATTGTTTCTCGGGATAAAAAACTTTATCTTAATGAATCCAATGTTCGACGTACCGGCGGTACACATGTCTATCACACCTGTTCTTTTTTGTTTGGATCAGATTTTTTGAATAAAACCTACGCTTTATCAGAAAACCTTTATCGTCTCAAAACCCAGAAGCCAATTGAATTTCTTGAACTTAAAAACAAACTTGCACCAATTTTATTTGATAAAAAAACCCAGACTGGTTTAATTATTACTTCCGCCAACCTCTTGTCCCAAAATAAGTTTGGTTATATTATCTTTGCCAAAGATAAAAGTGAAGCTCTAAAGCTGGAAAATAAAATGGAAATTCTACTTCAGGCAAGTTAATGATTAAAAAAAATTTCCTCGACAACAAGCAATCAATTCATTGGCTGTTAAAAGAGAAATATTTTTGGCCTGAAGGTCAAATAATTGATTTTCTAAACAACAATAATCTTTCTCTTTTAACACCAGCAATCAAAAAAGACGTTAATAAAATCGTTTCTGGCGAACCGGTAAATTATGTTATTGGTTTTGTTAATTTTTTAAATTGTCATATAGATCTGTCGCTAAAACCACTAATTCCCCGACCGGAAACCGAGCATTGGCTTAAATCAGTTGTCGACAACTTACTTCCATCTCGGAATTTTTCAATTCTTGATCTGTGTTGCGGCTCCGGTTGTTTGGGTATTGCCTGTTTAAAAAAAATACCTTTGAGTCAAGTCGATTTTGTTGACATCTCTCCTCAAGCTTTACGGCAAACCAAAATCAATCTCAGGCTAAACCAAATCTCCTCCGACCGTTTCCAAGTTTTTCAATCTGATTTATTTCCCTCGACTCCCGTTAAAAAATACGATTTAATCTTAACTAATCCCCCTTATATTGATTCGGCTAAACCATTTAAAAAAGAATTAAAGTTTGAACCAGCAGTCGCCCTTTTTTCTTCTGATCACGGTTTAAGACACATTAAGAGAATTATCCAAACTTTTTCTCAATTTATTAGACCTAACGGTTATTTATACCTTGAATTTGGCCAAAACCAAAAAGAACTGATAAATAAATTTTGCCAGACCAACAATCTCAATCCTCATTTCTATAAAGACCAATTTAATCGCTTTCGCTATCTTAGACTTGACACTCACTTAACCCGCCACTAACATTAAGTTAATTAATAATTTTAATTGATTCCCATGGACAATAACCAAAACCCGATTTCTGGAAATACTCTGGCTAATGATACAGCCAATCTCGATTTAGATGTTATTACTTCCGCCCCGAAACCGTTAAGTAATCCAAGCATTTCTACTCCCCCAAACATTCCCGTTGCTCCCCCAACACCGCCGACACCTCCAATTTCTTCTATTCCAACACCCCCCCAAGAGCCCAAACCAACTGTCCCTTTTGCCGAACCAGCTCCAACCACCCCGCCATCTGTTCCGCCGGCAGTTGAACCTTTCACTACCCCAACCTCAACCCCGTCAATTCCGACCCCGCCCCCATCAACATCAACTCCAGAGCCAACTAACCCCCTCTCTGAAAATCCAGACGAGGTTAGGTCTCCGGCAATTTAAGTATATGGGCCAGGTTATCTGGACAAATCACCTAAAAGAGCGGATCAGAGAACGTCATATCGATCAAAAATTAGTTGAACTGACTTTAAAATTCCCTAACCGGGTTGAAAATAGTAGACACCAGTCATCGCAAAAATTTATTAAAAATTTTGGTGAGTTTCAGATAATAGCTGCTGTTCGGCGTCAAGCCAACGATTGGATCGTTACTTCTGTCTGGCAAAAAAACGGCAATTACCCTCGCCCAAAACCGTTTGTAGAAAAGTTAATTCACTTTCTACTACCGAGATTGAAAAAACTGTTCAGCCGTCGCTCTAATTGAAAAATATTCCTGACACCTTAAACCGGCAAAAACCCCTTCCCGTGTCTCGTTTGGGCACTCATTAATGGTGGCAATTGCTAAAAAAACTCCCACCATTAACAAAATTGACATCAAACTGGTACCCACCAATCTATAACCATACAACGCATCGTCTAGCACCAGAGATCTCAAACCTTCGGCCATTGCATAAAACCATTCTGAAAAACCAACCAGAAAGACAATCACTAAAACTACCCCGACAATTATCGGCATTTCCATAAAACCATCCTATCATAAAGCCAGTTAAATTAAATTCCTGTTACTCCCAATTTCTCTACCAGTTTTTTCCACTGCTCTAGTCTCAAAGACAACCTTTCATCAGCATAGATAATTTCTTTGGCTTTGGCTAAATGTATTTTGGCAAGTTCTGGATCATCAACAAAGACAACTTCTGCTATTCGCATATGTCCACCCGACAACCAAACTTTTTTAGCATATTCATCGGTTTCTTCAGCTTTTTCTAATTCAGACAAAGCCTCAACGGCTCTTTCTAAAGCACTTTTATCTCCAGTTCTATATTCACAGGTTACCAGATCAACTTTGAAATCCGCTCTTACTGCCGGCCGATCATGTCTTCCTGGGGGATTGTTTTCCAAAATCTCTAATACTTGTCGATAATTTTTTACTGCTCTATCATATTCGCCCAAAAGTTCTTGAGCTTTTGCCAAACTGGCTAAAGGCAGTGCCTTATCTGCCTCATTTTCTGATAAATCAGCGATTTCGACTGAAGATTCAGCGCAATATTTTGCCAATATTAAATATTTTTTATCTCCAGTTTTTTCAAATAAATGTCTTAGGGTAATAAATCTGGATGCTAGTATCTCGGCAAAACCTGAAGCATCACCCGCTTCTTGATATGCAACTAAAGCTTGATCTGTAAACACCAAAGCTTCCACAAAATTTCCAGATTCTCTTGCTTATTCCGCCTGCGCGTGAATCTGTCTACCTCGGCTATTTTCCATGCTTTCAATATATCATGTTACAATTTTCTCCATGCGCCACTTTCTTTTGATTTTATTTTCTGGTATTTTATTTTCCGCCTGTCAAAATAATTCTGCTTTAGTCAATAATCCTTCACCAATTAATCTTCAGGTTACGTCAGCCGTTCAGGAACAAACTGTTTCTATCTCCGCTACCAAAACCGTTGAACAATTATTAAATTTAAAACCCAATCAAAAAATGTACGCCACGATAAAAACCTCTCTTGGAAATATAAAACTTGAACTTTTTGCCGATAAAGCGCCAGAAACAGTCGCTAATTTTGTCGGTCTATCCGAAGGTACTAAAGACTGGACTGATCCTAACACCAATCAAAAAGTAAGCAACAGATCCTTGTATGATAATGTCATTTTTCATCGAGTAATTAAGGATTTTATGATTCAAACAGGTGATCCGCTCGGTAATGGTACCGGTGGTCCGGGTTATAGCTTCGCCGATGAAATTGACCCGGAAAAAACTTTCGATAAAGCTGGGGTTTTAGCTATGGCTAATAGTGGTTCCGATACCAACGGTTCGCAATTTTTTATTACCACAGTTCCCACCCCTTGGTTAAACGGCAAACACACTATTTTTGGTCAGGTTATCGAGGGGATGGAAACCGTTAACGCTATTTCTACTGCTCCTACAAATTCTAGTGACCAACCAATGAGCCCAATAACCATTGAAAAAATTTCTATTGTTCGAGAATAACTCTAGTAGGATTAAGGCTAAAGAGGTAAAATAAAGGGCTTATGAAAAAATTTCTTCGCCGCCGCTATCCACTTCTAATTTTAATTCTGGTAATTATTGCCCTAGGTTTTCTTGTTTACAACCGAATAAACAACAAAAATCTGGAAAAGGAAACGGTTTTTAATCCCCAAAAAGATAAAATAGTTAATATTAAACGTCAGGATATCAAACGGGAAATTACTCTCTCTGGTACGATTAAGGCTGACGAACACGTTCATCTTCAGTTTCAAACTTCTGGTTTAGTCTCTTGGGTTGGTGTCAAACAGGGCGACACGGTTAAAAAATACCAAGCAATCGCTTCCCTGGACAAGCGTCAGTTAAAAAAGACCTTAGAGCGTTATCTAAACTCTTATATGTCTAATCGTTGGGATTTCGAGCAAACTCAAGACGATTACAAAGATACTCGAGATAACAAATTAATCACCGACGAGATTCAGCGAATTATTGATAAAACTCAGTTTAGTCTCAATAATGCTGTTATCGATGTCGAGCTCCAGGACCTAGCCATGCGTTTAGCCACAGTTACTAGCCCCATTGATGGTGTTGTTCTCAAGGCTTTTCCTGCTTATGCTGGTACTAACGTTATTGGTTATCAGGCTGACTACGAAATTGTTAACCCCAATACGGTTTATATTTCTGCTAAAGTTGACGAAGAAGATGTGGTTGGCCTTTATCTAGGACAGCAAGCTCAAATTATCCTTGACAATTTTCCCGACGAACCCCTCGAAAGCTATATTACTTATATTAGTTTTGACCCGGTTGCCGGTGAAAGCTCTACCACTTACGAAGTGAGGCTAGCCATTAACCGGGATAACTCAAATTTAACCTTTCGTCTCGGTATGAACGCCGATGTTAAGATCGTTACCGATTTTGTGGCCAACACTTTAAGTTTGCCTTACGAAGCTATTAATGAAGCCGATGATCAACAATATGTTTTGGTCAAATCTGCCAAAAACAGCCTGGAAAGAAAAAACGTTGTTACCGGAATTGAATCTGTCGACGATATTGAAATTGTCAGTGGCCTTAACGAAAATGACCAAGTTGTCATCAAACAATAAAGCCAAAGTTCTCCTTGAACTGAAGGAAGTTGTCAAAACTTATACTTCTGGTGGCTCAAAATTTAATGCTCTTGACGGCGTTTGCCTCAATTTGTACCAGGGGGAGTTTGTTTCCATTACTGGTCCGTCTGGGTCGGGAAAATCCACCTTAATGCACATTATCGGTTTATTGGATGTTCCAACTTCTGGCCAGATAATTCTTGACGGAAAAGATGTCTCCCAGTTGGGAGAAAATCAACTAGCTAGTACCAGAAATAAAACCCTGGGGTTTGTTTTTCAACAATTTAATTTATTACCCAAAACATCTGCCTTAGAAAATGTTATTCTTCCTCTCGTTTATTCCGATATTCCTAGTTGGCAGCATCGTGATTTGGCCGTTGCTACGCTTGAAAAAGTTGATCTTAGTGATAAATTAAAAAACACCCCAGCCCAACTGTCTGGCGGACAACAACAACGGGTTGCCATCGCTAGAGCTTTAATCAATAACCCCAAAATTATTTTAGCTGATGAACCTACCGGTAACCTTGATAGTAAGTCCGGCGCTGATGTGATGAAACTTTTTCATCGTTTAAATCGAGAAGAAGGACGAACTATTGTTTTTGTCACTCATGATATGGATTTAGCCAAACAAGCCAACCGAATGATCGTTATTAAAGATGGCCGTATTATTGGTCAAGAAAAACAATGTTAAAACCCAGTTTCGAAGTTTTATTGAAATCCAGTTTTAGATCCATTCTAAAAAATAAAGGCAGAACAATTCTCACCTCTTTAGGCATAATCATCGGTGTTACATCAGTGATATTACTTGTGTCGATTGGCAATGGTCTCAAGGGCTACGTGAGTGAACAGTTTGAGAGTCTGGGAACCAACTTAATTTATGTTACTCCGGGAAAATTATTCAACAGTGATGGTGGTTTTAATCAAGATGCTGACCACAGTTCAATCACTTTTGACAAAAAAGACATGAGTTTACTTGAGCGAAAAGTTAAAGATGCTGAATATGTTATCCCCTATAGTTCCAAGTATGTGACAGTTAAGTACGCCAAAGAAATTAAAGGAACCTCAATTTTGGCCAGTACCGCCGAATTTGCCAAAGCCCGTAAAAAATATCCTAGCGCCGGTAATGGCCGTTGGTATACTCCCGAGGAGGATGACAGGAGTGCCAAAGTTGTTGTTTTGGGAGCCACTATTGCTAAAGACTTGTTCGGTGACAAGAAAGCACTGAATCGGCAAATTACCATAAGCGGGAAAAATCTAAAAGTTATCGGCGTTATGGATAAAGTTGGTGGCGCTGGTCTCGGTGGACCAGATTTCGATAGCTATATTTTCATCCCTCTAAGTACCGGTTTTTCTATCATTGGCAATGAAGACATTCAGTCAATTCAATTATCAGTTAAAGATAACAATAAGGTTGAATCAACTAAAGAAGCGATTAAGTCAGTCATGCTTGACCGTTACAAAGAAGACGATTTTTCTGTCTTTGATCAAACAGAATTGTTAAGTAGTATTAATTCGATTCTTAATACTTTAACAATTGCCTTGAGTGGAATTGCCGCTATCTCTTTAGTTGTTGGAGGTATTGGTATTATGAATATTATGTTGGTTACCGTTACTGAAAGAACTCGAGAGATAGGTTTGAGAAAAGCCATTGGTGCTTATCCTCGGGCTATTTTAATTCAGTTTTTGATTGAAGCAGTTATCTTATCCAGTATCGGTGGCGGGGTAGGTATTATTTTAGGTTCTCTGGGAACTATGGCTATCAGCAATTTTTTCCCTGCCAAGGTTACAGCTGAATCAATTCTTTTAGCTTTTGGGGTCTCTTCGCTTGTTGGCATTATTTTTGGTGTTGCCCCTGCCAGAAGGGCGAGTAAACTTTCTCCCATCGAAGCCTTAAGATACGAATAAGCGTGTTATAATTTGATCTTAGCTTCTTTATGGCATCTTTAATCAGAATCATTCTTCTTCTTGGTGCGGTTGGTGGAATTGGTTATGTTGTTTATCAACAACCTCAGATAATTAGTCAAATTTCTGGTCAACAGAAAGTAATTGATGCTGTAAATTACGCAGAGGAACAGGTCAAAGGGGCTACCTCGTCTTTGAATATTAATACAGATTCAATCGTTGAGACAATTCTTAAAGAATTAATTAATAAAAAAATTATTCAAGCGCCCTCTTCAACCGAAGCTACTACTTCAACCACAATTCAACTTCAGCAAATCACCAACCAAATAAGTAACGAGCTAAAAGATATTCCTAAAAATCAGGCTAAAGAAATTATTCAAAGTACGTGCCAACAGATAATTGATAATCTTGATAAACAATGACTAATTCTGTGGCTTTCGAGGCACTTCAAGACAATCTAAACGATTTAGAGCAGAAGATTGAACCAGCTAAACTTCGGGAACAAATATCTAAATTGGAACAAGAAGCGATCAACCCTAATTTCTGGCAGGATGAGTCTGAAGCCAAAAATGTTTTACGAAAAATTAGTTTTACCAAAGATAAAATTAATCATATTGAGATAATAAAGCAAAAATTGGCCGAAATAAAATTGGCCGAAGAAATATTGGCCAAAGAAACTGATCAAGAATTGGAAAATGAGTTAGACAAAAATCTTAAACAAGCAAAAAAACTGATTAGTCAGCTGGAAATGACTACTTATCTTTCAGGCCAATACGCTGATTATCCGGCGATCATCAGTTTGCATTCTGGGCAAGGTGGCACCGAAGCAATGGACTGGAACAGTATGTTGTTTCGCATGTATACTCGGTTTTTTGAAAAAAAAGATTGGCCGTATCAAATTCTTGAACAGTCTCCCGGTGAGGAGGTGGGTTTAAAATCGGTTACTATCTCAGTTGAGTCCCCTTTTAGCTTTGGCTACTTAAAATACGAAGCAGGGGTTCACCGTTTAGTTCGTTTATCGCCTTTTAACGCTGATAGCTTGCGTCAAACATCATTTGTCGGGGTTGAAGTCTCCCCACTTTTTACCAAAACAGAAGAAATTGCCATTCGCGAAGAAGATATTGAATTCGAAGCCTTTCGTTCTTCGGGTGCCGGTGGCCAAAATGTCAACAAAGTTAGTACCGCTGTTCGCTTACGTCATAAACCCAGTGGCATTACGGTTACCTGCCAAAGTCAACGCCATCAGGATCAAAATCGAAAGATTGCCCTGCAGTTAATTCAATCAAAACTTTGGCAAATTGAGGAAGGAGAACGACTCAAAAAAATGAGTCAGATTAAAGGTGAACACAAAATTCCCGGTTGGGGAAATCAAATTAGGTCTTATGTTTTGCACCCTTATAAGCAGATTAAAGACTTGCGGACAGAATATGTTTCCACTAACCCTGAGGCCGTCTTAGCCGGAGATCTGGATGGTTTTATTGAAGCAGAATTAAAGTATTTTGCCTAATTAAAATTTCTGCTACACTTGTAACATATGACTGAAGAAATTCACAAAATTAATTTCAATTTCCCTTCTGCTACAAAAATAGAAACCGCCAATAATCTACCTAAAATCGATAAAAGTCCGTTTTTATCTAAATTTATTTTTATAGTTTTAGTTATCGCCTTAGGTGCCGGTACTGGTTATCTAATTAACAATTTTACTATCCAAAATTCAACCACTCTGTCAAAAGCTAACTCAAATATCAAAACCACCGTTCCTGCTTCCGGAGTTAAAGTAGGAGATATTATTGGCAATCCCGATGAGACGATTTTCAAAGATCAATCAACTGGGGTTCTAGAACAAGGGGGAGTCGATGGGGAAGGTTCGCATAAGTTATTACGTGAGGGCGGGGCAAGCCAAACGGTTTATTTAACCAGCTCTGTTGTTGATTTAGATGAATTTATTGGCCATAAAATTACTGTCTGGGGAGAAACTTTCACTGCTCAAAAAGCTGGTTGGCTTATGGACGTTGGTCGGGTCAAAGTTGAAGAGCTGAATGTTACCCCTCCAGCTCAATAATGATTCAATTCAAATCGGTCACCAAAAAATTTCCTACCGGGAATACTGTTCTTGATTCCGTTTCTTTTCATATTCATCCTGGAGAATTTGTTGTTATTACTGGTACCTCAGGAGCAGGGAAAACCACCCTCGCCCGGCTGATGATTAAAGACATCGCTCCCAGTAGTGGCGAAATCACTATCGATGGTGAGGATATTGCCAAGACAAAACCCAAACACCTTCATGCATTAAGAAGAAAAGTAAGCGTAATTTTTCAGGACTATAAAATTATTCCTGATAAAACAGTGGCGGAAAACATTAGTCTGGCTTTGCAGATTGCTAATTTCCCTCCAGAAAAAATTAAAGATAGAGTTGAACACCTGCTCAACCTAGTCAATATTACCGAAAAAGAAAACCTGTTTCCTTCGCAACTTTCTGGTGGTGAACTTCAACGGGCAGCCATTGCCCGGGCGATAGCTAGCGAACCAGTCATTCTTTTTGCTGATGAACCCACTGGCAATCTCGATTCTCAAACCGCTTCTGGAATCATCAAGCTACTACAAAAAATAAACTCTACCCGAACGACTGTAGTCATTGCCACCCATAATCAAGACTTTGTCAACCTTGCTTCACAACATCTCCACTTAGAAAAAGGTAAAATTACTTCTAGTATTCCCAAAAATAAAGAAAACAACAAAGAAAGAACTAAAAAATCAGACAAAAAAGATGTTTAAAACTGCTCTCAAAAACATTCGTCGTTCTCCCTACCAGGCTCTTTCTGCCATTTTTGTTTTGAGTCTAAACTTGTTCGTTATTGCTATTTTTATCTTAGTTTCCCTAACTACTCAAATAATCCTTACTCATTTTGAAACTAAACCGCAAATAATTGCTTATCTCCAAGATGATGTTACCCAAGACAGAGTAAACCAACTAATAAATTCCTTGAATCTCACCAATGAAGTTAAAGAAGTTAAGTTTGTTAGCAAAGATGAGGCGTTAAAAATTTATAAGCAAAGTGTTGGCAATGACCCCCTACTACTAGGAACGGTTACCGATTTAGGTGAAGTCACGGCCGATATTCTTCCTGCCAGCTTAGAAGTTTCAGTTAAATCTAACCAAAGTTTCGATACTGTTGCTGAAGTTTTGGAAAAAGCCGAAATAGTTAGTACTACCCCGCAAAATAAGAAGGAGATTGATTACCCCCGCGATGTAATTGACGAATTAGCACGCTGGACTCGAGCCATTAGAACTGGTGGTCTGATTTTGGTTTTTATTCTTACCTTGACTTCAATTACCACCATTGCCACCATTATTTCTTTGAAAATTTCCTCTCGCCGAGTTGAAATTAACACAATGAAATTAATTGGTGCTAAAGGCTGGTTTATTTTAAAACCCTACCTCTATGAGGTCGGTCTCTATAGTCTTATCGCTTCGGTTATCAGCTGGTTGATTACTTTTATTGTTTTACTTTATTCAACCCCATTTTTGGCCAACCGTCTTTCCGGAATTATTACCTTGCCAGTACCCCCCCTAACCTTATTCGGTCTTTATTTAGTTTTACTTGCCTTCTCCTTTATTCTGGCCTTATTCTCTGGTATTTTTGCCTCAATTAGGTTTCTAAGAAGATAATGTTTCGTTTTTTATTATCTGTATTTTTTGGGCTATTTTTATTTAGTTGTCCGGTTTTAGCAATTGAGTGTGAAGGATTACCTCCTTCTGGTGACGAAGGGCAAATTAAACAATATATTAATGCTTGTCAGACTAAAATTACCGCGCTAGAAGGTCAGCAGAACACTCTCAAAGCGGCCATTGGGGTTATCAATTCCAAAATCAATTTAGCCCAAGGTCAAATTAACCAGACGGTTGTTCAGATAGAGTCCCTGGAAAAAGATATCGCTACTCTATCTCAAGTAATTGGTTCGCTAATTGACTCTCAGGGCAAGTTAGATGATGTTTATAAAGCTAAGGTTAGAGAAGTTTATAAACGTAATACTCCTTCCGGTTTAACTCTATTCTTGTCTTCTGAGAATTTTGCCAGTTTTTTTTCCAAACTTAAATATTTTCAAACTGTTCGTACTCGTGACCAATTAATTTTAAATGAATTAGAAAAAGCCAAAAAAAATTTTGACGAACAGCGCCAAACTAAACAGGATAAACAAAAAGAGGTTGAGGCCTTAAAACGAAAACTGGTTACCCAAAAAACGGCCCTAGCTGGCGAACAAGCCCAAAAACAAAGCCTTCTTAAGCAAACCCAGAACGATGAGAAAAAATACCAAGCCCTTTTATCTCAAGCCAGGGCTGAACTAGAAGCCATCGAGGCCATTATTGCCGGACAAGGTCAGGAACAGGAGGTAGGCGATATTTCTACCGGTCAAGTTATTGCTCGGATTATTTTCGGCAGTTCTTGTAATTCCAGTGGCACTCACCTTCATTTTATTGTTACCAAAGATAATAGTGTTGCCAATCCTTTTAGCTACTTAAAAAATACCGATATTGAAAATTGTTCCGGTTCAAGTTGCGGGAGTGGTGATGGCGATACTATGAATCCTAGCGGTAACTGGGATTGGCCCTTAACTCCTAAAATTAAACTTTATCAAGGTTATGGTGATACTTGGGCCATAAAAAACACTTGGGTGCGTAACATCTATTCATTTCACAACGGGATTGACATTAGCAGTGACAATCTGGAGATAAAAGCAGTCCAATCAGGCAAACTTTATCGAGGTAGTTTTACTGGCTCTGGGAGCTGTGCTCTTAAATATGTTCGAGTTCATCATCACACCGACAATATCGATACTTACTACCTCCACGTCAATTATTTTTAGCAGCAAATTTTGTTAGACTGGAAGCATGAGGGGATATCTCTTCCTCTTGGCTTTCCTTATCTATTTATTTTTTGCTCCCATATCGATATTTGCCCAAGTTGTTATTAATGAATTTTGTCCCCAATGTGATCCCGAATGGGTTGAGCTTTTTAATAGTTCAGAGCAAGCAGTCGATCTTGATGGCTGGGAAATACAAGATGGTAATACTAAAACTACTGACGACCTAACCATCACTGGCATAATTAATTCAAAATCATTTTTAGTTTTTGAACATCCCAAGGGCTGGCTAAACGACAGTTATGATAGTGAAAAAGGATACTGCGATATTGTCAAACTTTTTAATAATACCGACAACCCCGATCCGCTCGACAGTGTCTCTTATTCGTCTGTTGCTGAAAATTTAAGTTATTCTCGTATTCCGGATGGGACAGGGGATTTCATCGCCAATACTAATATTTCTCCTAATTCTTTTAATCAGACACCTCCGACTTCTATTCCAACAGATATGCCCACCGTTACTTCCACCCCGTCCCCCACCTGCTCAACCACTCCGTCTCCAATTTCCAAAGTTACTGCTTCGTCTTTAACCTCGACAATTACTCCAACTCCTACCCCAATCCCTATCAGTGTAACTTTAAGTATGAGTGTGTCTCCTGCTAGTTCAACCAGTTCTTTTGCCGAAGCCGAAGTGCTCTCTGAAACCACTTCGTCGAGTGATTTAATTCTCTATTCCGAAAACGGTGATTCGGTTGAAACAGCCTCATCATCTGTCGAAAAAGAAAAAACTCGCCATTTTAATTTAATTGTAATTGCCCTAGGTTTAGTCAGTCTTGGTGGCGGTATTTTTATTTTCAGGCTTAAAATCCTTCCTCGCTTAGGGTAAAATCAATATCTTATGACTAAGAAAATTTTCAACTGGGGTTTGGTTATTGTCTGGATGAGCGTAATTTTCTTTTTTTCTAGTCAACCGACCATCAAAGCCACCAGCTTTCATTTACTCGACTTCATCGTCAAAAAAAATGCCCACATTATTGAGTTTTTTGTCCTTTTCCTACTGATTAGACGTGCTTTACCCGAGAAACATCTCCAAACCGCCTTTTTTCTCTCTCTTCTCTACGCTTTCAGTGACGAAACCCACCAACTTTTTACTCCTGGCCGAACCGCCCTCCTCCGTGATGTTGCCTTTGATCTATTGGGGATATCCATCGCTACACTGTTTAGTAACTGGAAAAATAGCTTTTTGGGGATATCTCTGATATAATTTCCCCTAACAATTTAATATGCCTAATACCCAAGTGACCGAGGTAAACGGAGTCATTGTCAAGGCTCTTCCTAATACCCAATTTAGAGTTGCTCTTGACAATGGCAGAGAAATCTTGGCTCACTTATCCGGTAAGATGCGCCTTTATAGAATTCGGGTAATGCCCGGTGATATCGTTAAGGTTGAAATGTCAAGCTATGACGATAGTAAAGGCCGAATAACTTATCGAAATAAGTAAGCTTTTCCGTTACCGTATCACCATAATTAAATAAAACCATGAAAGTTCAATCATCGGTTAAAAAACGCTGTAAAAATTGCAAAATTATTAAACGCCATGGTCGGGTGTTTGTTGTTTGTACTAACCCCCGCCACAAACAACGTCAAGGATAAAAAAATATGCCAAGAATAACCGGAATTGATATCCCCAACGAAAAAAGAATTGATATTGCCTTAACCTATATTTATGGTATCGGTCGTGCCAAATCTCGAGAAATTTTACACAAAGTTAAAATTGACCCCACAATTAAAGCCAAAGATCTCAGTAGTCAACAAGTTCTTGAATTATCAAAAATAATGACCACTTTCCCTGTTGAAGGTGAATTGCGTAAAATTATTCGTAATAACATCGAACGGCTTAAACGGATCGGTACTTATAGAGGGTTACGACACAGCATGAAATTACCCCTACGAGGACAAAGAACCCGCACTAATGCCAGAACTCTTAAAGGTGCCAGAAAAACTGTAGGAGCTATGACCAAAGAAGCTAGATCAAAAATAGAAAGTCCTACAAAATAAATTATGGCCAAAAAGAAAACCGCTACCACTTTTAAATCAGGTCAAGGACGTCTTTATGTCCAAGCCACCTTTAATACTACTAAGGTTACTTTTACAGATAGTAAGGGTAATGTTGTCTGCTGGAGTAATACCGGTACTTGTGGTTTTAAGGGAGCGCGTCGATCAACCCCCTATGCTGCTACTACGACAATTGAAACAGGTTTGAAAAAAGCTAAGGAGCTAGGTCTAAATGAGTTATCGGTTTTTATCAAAGGGCCAGGTCCGGGTCGGGACGCCGCCATGCGAGTATTAAAAAATGCTGGTCTTGAAATTACTCAAATTGCTGACGTTACCCCTATTCCTCACAACGGCTGCAGACCAAAGAAACCACGCCGCGTTTAAAAAATATTAAACATTAAATCTTAAATATTCTATGGCAAGACACACCGGATCAAAATGGAAACTCTCTCGTCGCGAAGGCGTTGACCTTTTTTATCGGTCAGGATCAAAATATCAAAAAGAAGGTAGAGTTAACCAGCCACCTGGAGTTCACGGTCCGAAACAGTATCGCTCCAAATCATCTGGTTATAATCAACAATTGAGGGAGAAGCAAAAAGCCAAAAGAATTTATGGGATTCTAGAAAAGCAATTCCGTCGCTATTACGAGGAAGCTGTTAGGTCCAAATCAAATACAGCCGAAACGATGTTCCAATTACTTGAACGACGCTTAGACAATATTATCTTTCGTCTTGGTCTAGCCAAAACTAGAGCTCAAGCTCGCCAATTAGTCAATCACGGTAATGTTTTTGTTGACGGTAAACGTGTTAACATTCCTAGTTTCCAAGCCAAAGTTGATAATATAATTACTTTAAGCCCCAAAGCTAATAAATTTTCATTTATTAGTGAAAATCTTGAACAAAAATATGATATTCCCACATGGCTTAACCTTAAGGGTACTGTTAGTAAATTAGTCAGTTTACCTTCCGCTGCTGATAGTGATATTGACATCAAATTTAATCTAATTATTGAGTTTTACTCACGCTAATTAATAATTATTAATCTAATAAATAATATGATTCAACCCAATTTCAAACTGTCCGTTAACGATTTAGGTGTTAACCATGCCGAAGTAGTTCTTGAACCACTAGCCCAAAATTTCGGTCACACGATAGGTAACGCTCTTCGTCGTGTTCTTCTCACTTCCCTTTCTGGAGCCGCTGTCGTCAGAGTTAGGATTGATGGAGTTCAACACCAATTCACCACCCTAGATGGTATCCAAGAAGATGTACTTGAACTAATTTTAAATATTAAAGAGCTTTGTTTCGTTTTGGAAACTGGCGATTCAGCTAAAGCCAAACTCAATATTAAGGGCAAAAAGATTGTTACCGGAGCTGATATAGAGTTACCAGCTGGATTGAAATTAATTAACCCTGATCATGTTTTAATGAATTTAACTTCTGATAAATCAAAGATTTCGGCAATAATTGAAATAGAATCTGGAACAGGTTACGTTTCTGCTGAAAGATATCAGACTGATGAAATAGGTGTCATCCCCCTTGACGCGTCTTTTTCTCCTATTCTAAAGGTAAATTATCACGTTGATTCTACTCGGGTAGGTCGTCGTACTGACCTAGATAAAGTAAGATTAGACATTATTACTAACGGGGCAATCGATCCCCAGACCGCCGTTCTTGAATCAGCCAAAATTCTAAGCACTTTTTTTAGTCAGGTCTATAATCCTGTTTTCGATGAAAACTCTGAGAGTTTAACCACTTCGTCAAAAACTGAATTAATTTCCCAGTCGGTCGAAGATTTGGATTTACCGGTTAGAGTCACCAACGCTCTTAAAAATGGTGGATATAAAACCCTAGCTGATTTAAGCAAAATAACAATAGAGGACCTTACGAAGGTTAAAAATATTGGTGAAAAATCTGCCGCTGAAATTATTAAAAAAGCGCAAAAACACGCATGAGCCGTAAGCATCGGTCAAAAAATACTAAATTAGGCCGGAACTACAATCAACGCAAAGCTTTAATTAGACAACAGCTTAATGCTTTGGTTGAGAATGGTTTTCTGGTCACCACTGAAACTAAAGCTAAAGTAATCAAAAGAGCTTTTGACAAAATTGCTTCAAAAGCTGTTTCTGGCTCGTTGCATACAACTAGACAAGTTATTAGCCGTTTAGCTAACAAAGCTAACGCCTTAAAGTTGACAAAAACAATTTCTCCGTTAGCCGGTGATCGTCGAGGAGGGTATGTTAAAATCAGCAAACTTGGTTCTCGTTCGGGAGACAATGCTCCTTTAGCCAAGTTGGAATTAACTGTTCCCTTACCAAAAGTAGAAGCAAAAGTTAAGGAAGTTAAAAAAGTTAAAACAGAAAAAGACATTCCAGTTAAGATAACTAAAACCAACAAAAAAGCAAAATGAAGAAAACAGAAGATATCTCCAGATGTTGGCACCTAATTGACTTACAAGATCAGATATTGGGTCGGGTTAGTACCCAAATAGCCGTTATCTTAATAGGAAAAAACAAACCTGGTTATCTACCGAATTTTGACTCTGGAGATTATGTTGTTGCTATTAATGCCGCCAAAATTAAAGTTACTGGTAAAAAATTAACTGACAAAATTTATTCTTCCCACTCAGGTTATCCGGGTGGTTTGCGCCAAATAAATTTAGGCGATTTATTAAAAAAGGATCCCAGAAAAGTAATCGAAAAAGCTGTAAAGGGTATGTTGCCTAAAAATAAATTGCAGACTCCGCGTCTCCGTCGTCTTAAAGTATTTTCCGGTAGTGAGCATCCGTATACCACTGAGCTTGGCCTAAATAGTAAAAAGGCAAAAACAAAAGTCCAATCCTAAATATAAAATATTAAATATTTTTACATGGCAACTAAACTAACCAAAAAAAACAGCAAACCGGTTAAACCAGTTAAAGTTCAAGTAAGTGCTCCCAAAAAAGGGCGTCAGGCTAAATATAATTTTGGACTAGGTCGTCGGCGAACTGCCATTGCTAAAGTTAGAGTCTTTTTGGGCAAAGGGGAAATTTTGGTCAACAACAAACCCGTCTCTGAATACTGGCCCGATCGACATTTAGCCGTTCAGTATCTGGAGCCTTTTAAAATTACCGACACCTTGGATAAATATACCGCCACGGTGATGATTTCTGGGGGTGGAGTTAAAGGTCAAATCGGTGCTTTTGTTCATGCTGTTTCTCGGGCTTTGGCGGAGATCGATCCCGAAAAATTTCGACCGATTCTAAAAAAACACCAATTTTTAACCCGCGACCCCAGAATGAAGGAAACCAGAAAAGTTGGTCGTGGGGGTAGAGCTCGTTTCCAGAAACAATCACCCAAGCGCTAAATTTAAAATTTAGCTACAATTAGATAGATTCTTTTTTAGATATCGTTTAATATTCTCCTATGATTATATGCGGTCTTGATGAAGCAGGGCGAGGAGCGTTGGCCGGTCCTTTGGTTGCCGCCGGGGTTATCTTGCGTTATCCTGTAGAAAAATTGGAAGCTGATTGCCCTATTCCTATTCGTGATAGTAAAAAACTCACTCCTCTTATGCGTCAGAAAATATATCAGTTTGTTAGCACCGGTTATGTCAGTAAGATAGTAAAAATCGTCTCAGTTGAACAAATTAATCAACTGGGTATCTCCTGGGCTAATCATCAAATCTTCACTCAAATTATTAACGAATTTCCCGCCGACCATTATATTGTTGATGGTAATTTAAAAATCACCGCTAATCGAAAAACTTCAATCGAAAGCCTTATTAGAGCTGATAATTTAATTATTGAAGTTATGCTTGCCAGCATTGTTGCTAAAGTCTTTCGCGACAGTTTTATGGAAAAACTTCACCAAGAAGACACGCGCTTCCATTGGTCAGAAAACAAAGGCTACGGTACAGATAAACACATAGAAGCTCTCCGTCAACATGGTCCGTCACCGCAACATCGGCACCTTTTTGTCACCACTGCTTTAAAAAACAGTCGCAATTACTGAACGAAGCTCGAACCTTTTTCGAGCGAAAATCGCTCGAATGATTTGAAACCCCGCCCCAGCGTTTCCGCCCGCCGAAACTCGGCGAGCAAAGCAAAACAATTTTCTTTCAATTTTTTGTATTTTGCGCGCGCC
>Ga0172375_10004378_pt1 | contig 20881 bp, 19 predicted proteins | sample LakKiv1m_FD_114537 | JGI IMG/M metagenome (GOLD analysis project Ga0172375, IMG submission 114537) | Freshwater microbial communities from Kabuno Bay, South-Kivu, Congo - kab_092012_11.1m | ecosystem: Environmental > Aquatic > Freshwater > Lake | place: Democratic Republic of the Congo...
CGACGGATCGTGATTCCGTCGCAGTTAGTCGTGGGCGATACCTGCCGTCGAGTTATTAAATAATTTTGAGGAGAATATGTATCTGAATCCAGACCGATTTTTTGATGCCGATCCGGCGATTCGCTCTCTGGCGCGGGAACTGTACGGCCAGGTTAAAGACTTACCAATCATTTCGCCGCATGGACATGTCGAAGCCAGAATATTGGCCGAAAACCAGCCGTTTCCTGATCCGACTGCATTACTGTTAATCCCGGATCATTATATTTATCGCATGCTTTATTCCCAGGGCATCCGGCTGGAAGCGCTGGGTATTCCGACTCTCGATGGCAGTCCGGTCGAGACGGATCATCGAAAAATCTGGCAAATCTTTGCCGATAATTATTATTTGTTCGCCGGGACGCCGACCAGTCTCTGGCTGGCGTACGAATTTTCCGAGGTTTTCGGGATAGATGAGAAACTCAGCGGCAATAATGCCATGGAGTTTTACGATCACATTCAAAATCAGCTCCGGAAACCGGTTTTCCGGCCACGCACTCTGTTTGAGCGCTTCAATATCGAAGTGCTGACTTCGACGGATGGCGCGGCGGATAGTCTCGCTTATCATCGTCAATTGCTGGAATCGGGTTGGAAAGGGCGCATGATTCCCTGTTTTCGTCCGGATGCCATGATTAATATTCATATGCCGGGTTGGCGTTCGGAGATTGAAGCGCTCGGTTCCGCGGTTGGATTTGAAATAACCTCTTATCAGAAATTTATCGAGGCGCTCGAAAACAGGCGTGCATTTTTCAAAAGCATGGGGGCGGTTTCGACCGACCAGGGCGTTGCCAGCGCCTATACTCACCGACTGAGCGACGCAGAAGCAGAAAGCCTATTCCGGAAAGCTCTGAGCGGAAAAGCCACGGCCGAAGACACTTATCATTTTACCGCCAATATGCTGATGGAAATGGCCCGGATGAGCGTTGCCGACGGACTCGTTATGCAGATCCATGTCGGCGCCGACCGCAACCATAACGAACTGCTCTTCCAAAAGTTCGGTGCTGATAAAGGCGCCGACATTCCGATCCGCACGGAATTCACCAATAACCTGCGTGAGTTGCTGAACACCTACGGAAACGATCCGCACCTGACGCTGGTGGTCTTTACGCTGGATGAATCGACCTATTCACGCGAACTGGCGCCGCTGGCCGGACATTACCCGGCCATGAAACTGGGCGCTTCCTGGTGGTTCCATGACAGTATTCAGGGTATGCTTCGTTATCGCCAGACGATTACCGAAACGGCCGGTATTTACAATACGGTTGGCTTTACGGATGATACGCGTTCGTTTCCGTCCATACCGGCGCGGCATGATCTTTGTCGGCGGGTGGACGCAAATTTTCTGGCCGGTCTGACCGCCCGGCACATTATTGACCCGGCCGAAGCCGTGCGCCTGATCCGGGCGCTGGCTTACGATTTGGCCAAAAAGACTTATAAACTTTAACTAAACGCAGGGGATTTTATGAGAAGAAAATTGCCAGTTACGGTTTTACTGCTAACCGGCGTCATCTGCAGCAGTTTCTTTCTGACAGCCTGTCAGCGCGAAGGCCGGGTGAAAGTTCTCAAACTGGCGCACGGCCTGGATGCGGCTCATCCGGTGCACAAAGCCATGGTTTTCATGGGTGAACAACTCGCCCAAAAATCCGGCGGGAAGTACCGCATCGAAGTCTACTGCAGCGGGCAGCTCGGCACGGAACGTGAATGTATCGAACTTCTCCAAATCGGCAGTCTCGGTATGACTAAAGTATCCAGCAGCGTACTGGAAGGCTTTGTGCATAAGTTCAGTGTGTATAACCTGCCGTATCTGTTCCGGGATGACGAACATCGTGTGCATGTTCTGGAAGGCGAAGTCGGCCGCCAACTGCTGCTCGATTGCCAGAAATACTGGGTGCGCGGACTGTGTTATTTCGACGCCGGCAGCCGCAGTTTTTATTCCAAAGCCAAACCAATCAATTCGCCGGACGATCTGCGCGGTTTAAAAATCCGAACCCAGGAAAGTCCGACTTCCCTGCGTATGGTGCAGGCTCTGGGCGGCTCGGCGACTCCGATTGCCTGGGGCGAACTCTATACGGCTCTGCAACAAGGTATTGTCGACGGCGCGGAAAATAATCCGCCCTCATTTTACCTGTCACATCATTACGAAGTCTGTAAGTATTACGCGCTTGACGAGCACACCTCGGTTCCGGACGTTTTGCTGATCAGCACTGAAGTCTGGAACGATTTGCCGCCGCAGGCGCAGCAATGGGTACAGGAAGCCGCTGACACGGCCGCTGTTTATGAGCGCGAGTTGTGGAAAGTTGCCACGCAAAACGCTCTCGAAGAAGTGCAAAAAGCCGGGGTCGTGGTGAGTTATCCTGACAAAAAGGTATTCCAGGACAAAGTCAGTGACATATACGAGAGTTTTAAAAGCGATTCCGAAATCGATGAACTAATTCAACAAATCAGGGCGGTGCAATGATGAAAAAATTACGCAAAATACTCGACGCCTCTTTAAGATGGACTTTGATTGTGTTAATGGCGACTTCGGTGCTGAATGTGCTCTGGCAGGTTTTCACGCGCTTTGTGATCCGCCATCCGAGTTCTTATACCGAAGAGTTGGCGCGCTATCTGTTGGTTTGGGTCGGGCTGCTGGGAGCGGCTTATGCATCCGGCCACAAACTGCATCTGGCTATCGACCTTTTCAGCCAAAAATTAAAACCCAGGTCTGCGGCCGGCCTGGAGGTTTTCATCCAGCTCTGTATCTTGTTGTTTGCGGTTTTTGTAATGGTTGTCGGCGGGATCCGTTTAGTTGGTATCACCCTGACATTGAACCAGATTTCGGCCGCTCTCCAGGTCAAACTGGGATATGTTTATATGGTATTGCCGCTCAGCGGAGTGTTGATCGCGTTTTATGCGATTATCAGTTTGTTCGAGTTGTTCGGCAACCGGTTGCATCCCGGCGAAATTGCTAACTCTTCAGAGACAAGGACGGAATATCATGGAATGGACTGAAGTAATCGTTTTAGTCGTGAGTTTTGTGATTCTGCTGTTGGCCGGCGTGCCGATTTCATTCAGCATTGGTATTGCCACTCTATCCACGATGTTGCTGAGCATTGGTTCATTGCCGGCGCTGACGACCGTGGCGCAACGCATGGCGACCGGCATCGATAGTTTTGCGCTGCTGGCAATCCCGTTCTTCATTTTATCGGGTCAATTGATGAGCCGGGGCGGTATTGCGCGCCGCCTGATTGATTTTGCCAAAGTACTGGTCGGACGACTGCCAGGCGGTCTGGCTTTCGTAAATATACTGGCCAGCATGTTCTTTGGCGCAATTTCCGGTTCGGCGGCAGCGGCGGCGGCGGCCATCGGCGGATTTATGACGCCGCTCATGAAGAAGGAGGGCTATGATAATAATTATTCGGCCGCTGTCAATGTGACTTCGGCAACGACCGGTTTGCTGATTCCGCCCAGCAATATCCTGATCGTATATAGTCTGGCGAGCGGCGGCGTCTCGATTGCGGCGCTGTTCATTGCCGGCTACCTGCCGGGTATCTTTGTCGGTCTGTCGCTAATGATAGTTGCCGGTTTGATTGCCTGGACAAGAGGCTACCGAGGCAGCGCCGAACGCTACTCGTTCAAACAGGCCATTCTCAAATTTTTGGATGCACTGCCGAGCCTGTTGCTGATTGTGATCGTGATCGGCGGAATTATTGCGGGATTTTTCACGGCCACGGAAGCCTCGGCCATCGCGGTGCTGTATACCTTTATTCTGTCGGTTCTGATTTATCATGAAGTCAAATGGAAGGAAATTCCCCAGGTGCTGCTCGATACAGTTTCGACGACTGCCATTGTAATGCTTCTGATCGGCACGTCGATGGGCATGTCGTGGATTATGTCCTACGAGAATATTCCGCAAACCATTACCGCAGCGCTGATCGCCCTTTCGAGCGATAAAATCGTCATTTTGCTGATTGTCAATCTGATTCTGCTGTTTGTCGGAACCTTTATGGACATGACGCCGGCCGTCCTGATTTTTACACCGATTTTTCTGCCGATCGTTACAGCCCTGGGAATTCATCCGATTCACTTCGGGATAATTATGGTGCTGAACCTGTGTATCGGATTATGCACGCCGCCGGTCGGAGCCGTGCTTTTCGTGGGTTGCGGCATTGCGAATACAACGATTCCCAAAGTGATAAAATCGATATTGCCGTTTTACGTGGCAATGATCGTGGCGTTGCTGTTGGTAACCTATTTCCCGCAAATTACCATGATTCTGCCGCGCCTGTTTGGGTATTAATTATATGAGAGGAAAACATGAAAACTGTTCCCGTAACTAATTTAAATAACAAAACGGTCGTCATTACCGGCGGAGCCGGAATTATCGGCCGCACGCTGGTCGATGCTTTGCTAACAGCCGGGGCGAAGGTCGCCGTGCTTGATCTGCGCGAACCGGCGCCGGAGTTTTTCAGTGCCGCACAAGGCGAAGCCGCCCAGCGGCTTTTACTGATTGCAGCGGATGTTTTGAAAAAAGACAGCCTGCTGGCAGCGGCTGATAAAGTGCAGAAAACATTCGGTCAGATTGATATTTTAATCAATGGCGCGGGCGGCAATCGTCCGGACGCCACGACTTCTGCGGAACGTTCTTTCTTCGATTTGCCGGCGGAGGCTCTGCGATTTACAATGGACCTGAACCTGCTTGGCACGATTCTGCCCAGCCAGGTTTTCGGGAAAATCATGGCCGCACAAAAGTCCGGTAATATCGTTAACATTACTTCGATGAATGCCTTCCGGCCGCTGACCCGCATTCCGGCTTATTCCGCAGCCAAAGCCGCCGTCAGCAATTTTACGCAATGGCTGGCCGTACACATGGCGCAGGAATATTCCCCGCAAATTCGTGTCAATGCCATCGCGCCGGGCTTTTTCCTGACCGACCAGAACCGTTTCCTGCTGACGGACAAAGAGACCGGCGAACTGACCGAACGCGGCCGTAAAATCATCGCCGCCACGCCGATGGGACGCTTCGGCGAAACTGAGGAATTGGTCGGAACGCTGTTCTATTTGCTCTCGGACAGTTCAAGATTCGTGACCGGCGTAATCATCCCGGTCGATGGCGGTTTCAATGCCTACAGCGGCGTGTAGTTTTAATCTAAAAAATAAAAGGAAGTTTAAAATGAATTACGGACTCGATATTAAACCGACCGGTGGCCTCGACCTGCTTTCGCTCGGCGCGCTGGTACACCGGCTGGACCCCGGAACCATCCCGTTCCGCAAAGCCGGCGAATGTAAAATTCATGTCAGCGGCGGCGAATTCAATGTTGCCGCCAACCTGGCCGATTGTTTTCGGCTGAACACCGGAATCGCCACGGCCATGGCCGATTACCCGATCGGCGATTTGATTGCCGAACGCGTGCGCGCCATGGGCGTAAAACCTCATTACAAACATTTTGCGCATAATGGTGTGAATGGCCCGAACATGGCGACGGTTTACAGCGACCGCGGTTACGGATTACGGGCGCCGGTGGTCTTTTATAACCGTTCCAACGAAGCCGCCGCGCGTCTGAAACCGGGCGATTTCGACTGGAAAGCGATTTTCTCCAAGGGAATCCGCTGGTTTCACAGCGGCGGAATTTTTGCCGCGCTTTCGGAAACCACCGGGCAGGTCATTATCGAAGCCATGCAGGCCGCTAAAGAAGCCGGCGCGGTGACGAGTTTCGACCTGAATTATCGCGCCAAACTCTGGAATCTGTGGGGCGGCGAAGACAAAGCCGCCGAAGTTATCAACGGCATCGTCAAGTACGTCGATGTTCTGGTTGGCAACGAAGAGGATTTACAGAAAGGGCTGGGAATTCCCGGGCCGGAAGTGACTGCCAAATCCAAACTTGACCCGTCGGTGTTCTTCGCGATGATTGGCGATGTCGTTAAAAAACATCCGCAGGTCAAGGTCGTAGCCACGACTTTGCGCGAAGTGCATTCGACCAATCGCCACAGCTGGAGCGCCGTTGCCTGGATTAACGGGCGGACTTTTCAGGCGCCGACCGCCGAACTGGAAGTGTTCGACCGGGTTGGTGGCGGCGACGGTTTTGCCGCGGGCTTTTTCTACGGTCTGCTGAGCGGCGTCGCTCCCGAAGAAGCCGTCAAACTCGGCTGGGCGCATGGCGCGCTCGTGACGACTTATCCGGGCGATACAACCATGGCGACTTTAGCCGAAGTGCAGAATTTTGCCAAAGGCGGCTCGGCGCGCATTCAGCGATAAACGGAGAATTTGTGGTATGCTGTTGAGTTTTAAGAGCGCTGCCGAAAACGGGTTGACGGAAAGCGAAATCCGGGACGGATTATTCACAGCGCTGGAGCAATTGGGCCCGCGCCGGAAAGTGCTGGCTCTGCCGCCGGATTTTACGCGTTTTCACTCGCGGGCCGGTGAGCTGACGCAGATGGCATATCAATATTACCGGCAGAATCTCAAGGCGATTTTACCGGCGCTCGGCACCCATTATCCGATGACTGAACCGGAAATCAATTCCATGTTCGGTGAATTGCCACGGGAATTATTCAGGGTGCACCGCTGGAAAGAAGACCTGGTAACCCTTGGCGATGTTCCCGGGGAATTTGTGCATGAAATCTCGGAAGGCCGGCTCGATTATGCCTGGCCGGCGCAGGTCAATAAGTTGCTGGCAGGGGGCGGCTTCGATCTGATCCTTTCCATCGGGCAGGTCGTTCCGCACGAAGTCATCGGCATGGCCAATTACAACAAGAATATTTTCGTTGGAACCGGCGGGCGCGAAGGCATTAACAAGAGCCATTTTCTGGGGGCGGTTTACGGCATGGAACGCATTATGGGACGCGCCGATACTCCGGTGCGGCGGGTGCTGAATTATGCCTCGGATAATTTTGCGCGGCATCTGCCGATTATCTACGTACTGACGGTAATTGGTAAAAATTCCGCCGGCAAATTAGAGATGCGCGGTCTGTTTATCGGCGACGATTATGAATGCTTCCGGCAGGCCAGCGAACTTTCCCTGGCGGTCAATTTCGAGATGCTGGAAAAACCGCTCAAGAAAGTCGTCGTCTGGCTCGACCCGCACGAATTCAAGAGCACCTGGCTCGGCAACAAGAGCATTTATCGCACCCGTATGGCGATTGCCGACGGCGGCGAACTGATTGTTCTGGCCCCCGGACTGCGGGAATTTGGTGAAGACCCGGACATTGACCGGATGATTCGCAAATATGGCTACCGCACCACGCCGGAAGTTTTACAATTCGTAAAGGAAAATGCGGATTTACAGAATAATCTCAGCGCGGCGGCGCATTTGATTCACGGCTCGCCGGAGAAGCGCTTCGTAGTTACCTATTGTCCCGGTCAGATCAGCCGGGCGGAAATCGAAAGCGTCAATTTCAATTTCGGTGGCCTTGCTGCGATGCTCAATCGCTATGATCCGACTAAATTAACCGACGGATTCAATATTTTACCGGATGAAGAAGAAATCTTCTACATTTCCAATCCGGCGCTGGGACTGTGGGCCGCCAGAGAACGTTTTAACAATTAATCAATCATATCAGGAGGATTTTAATAATGAAAAAAGCAGATATAGGTTTGGTCGGTTTGGCCGTTATGGGCGAAAATCTCGTACTGAACATGGAACGGAACGGCTTCATGGTGGCGGTTTACAATCGCACCGTCGCCAAGGTTGACAATTTTCTGGCCGGACGCGGTCAGGGAAAAAACATTGTCGGGGCGCATTCGATTGAGGAACTGGTTGCGTCTCTGAAAACTCCCCGTAAAATCATGCTGATGGTCAAAGCCGGTCAGGCGGTCGATGATTTTATCGAACTGCTTATTCCGTATCTGGAAAAAGGCGATATCATCATCGACGGCGGTAATTCCCATTTTCCGGACACTACCCGCCGTACTGAATATCTCGAAAGCAAAGGTCTGTTTTATATCGGAGCCGGGGTTTCAGGCGGTGAGGAAGGCGCATTGAATGGTCCGTCCATTATGCCCGGCGGTTCTCCGGCCGCCTGGCCGCACGTCAAGCCGATATTTCAGGCAATTTCCGCCAAAGTCGCGGACGGCACGCCCTGTTGCGATTGGGTTGGCGAAAAAGGCGCCGGTCACTTCGTGAAAATGGTGCATAACGGCATCGAGTACGGCGATATGCAGTTGATCTGCGAGGCCTACCAGATTATGAAAGACCTGCTCGGCCTGAGTTACCCGGAAATGCATCAGGTTTTAGTGGATTGGAACAAGGGCGATCTCGAGAGCTACCTGATTGAAATTACGCGTGACATCCTGGCCTATAAAGCTGACGACGGTCAGCCGCTGGTGGAGAAGATTTTAGACACCGCCGGGCAAAAGGGTACCGGCAAATGGACCGTGCTGGCTTCGTTGGATTATGGCGCGCCGCTAACTCTGATCGGCGAAGCAGTTTACGCCCGCACACTCAGTGCGATGAAAGAGGATCGCGTCGCCGCGTCAAAAGTTTTGAGCGGACCGACGCCGGAATTCAAAGGCGATAAAAAGCAATTCATTGCCGATCTTGGTCAGGCTCTCTATGCCGCCAAAGTCGTTTCCTATGCCCAGGGTTATGTGCTGATGCGCCTGGCCGCTAAAGAATTCGGCTGGAAGCTGAACAACGGCGGCATCGCCCTGATGTGGCGCGGCGGCTGCATTATCCGTTCGGCTTTCCTCGGCAAAATTAAAGAGGCTTTCGATCAAAATCCCAACTTGAGCAACCTTCTGCTCGACCCGTTTTTCAAGGAAAAAATCGAATCATCGCAGGCCGCCTGGCGCCGGGTGATAGCCGCCGCGGTTACGAACGGTATTTGGGTTCCGGCGCTTTCTACCGCCTTGAATTATTTCGATGGCTTCCGCAACGGTCGCCTGCCGGCTAACCTGCTGCAAGCCCAGCGCGATTATTTTGGCGCCCACACCTATGAGCGTGTTGACAAGCCGCGCGGCGAGTTTTTCCATACCAACTGGACCGGACGTGGCGGGCAGACGGCATCCACGACTTATACGGTTTAACCCAGAAGGAGATTATCTTGGTCAAAAATGCCATGATAGATTTTGAAAAACGCCATGAATTTTTAGTCGCGATCGATTCCGACGGTTGTGCTTTCGATACGATGGAACTCAAGCATAAGGAGTGTTTCATCCCGAATATCATCGATTCCTGGAACCTTCAGGCTGTTTCGAAATTCGCGCGCGCGGCAGCGGAATTCGTCAATCTTTATTCCAAATGGCGCGGCATCAACCGCTTCCCTGGATTGATTATGGTTTTCGATTTGCTGAAGGCATGGCCGGAAGTGCTGGCGCGCAAAACCGCAATTCCGATCGCCCAGTCATTACGCGACTGGATCGCGCGCGAGACCAAACTCGGCAATCCGGCTCTCGAAGCCGAGGTCGAACGCACCGGCGATCCGATTTTGAAACAAGCTTTAGAGTGGAGCGAGGCCGTCAATGCCGACATTGCCCGCCTGGTGCGCGAGGTACCACCGTTTGCTTTTGTACGCGAGTCGCTTGAGAAACTTCAGGATGTGGCGGACGTAATGGTCTGTTCAGCGACGCCGCTCGAAGCCTTGCGGCGCGAATGGGAAGAGCACGACATTGCCCGGTTTACACGAGTCATCGCCGGGCAGGAAATCGGCAGTAAAAAAGAACAGCTCGCCATGGCGATCGAAGGGCGGTATAAACCGCAAAATGTGCTGATGATCGGCGACGCGCTCGGCGATCTTTCAGCCGCGCGGGCTAATTCGATCCGCTTTTTCCCGGTCAATCCGGGACACGAAGAGCGTTCCTGGGAGAATTTCTTCAGACGGTATCTGACCGATTTTATTAATGGCCGGTACAGTCCTGAAGTGGAGGAAAAACTGATCGCGGAGTTCGAAGAATTTCTGCCGGCGGTTCCGCCCTGGAAGAAATAATTTAAAACCTTTAAGGAGGTATTATGGAAACGAAAAATATTTTGGATTTATTCAAGCTGGATGGCAAAGTCGCACTCGTGACCGGCGCGGCGCGCGGGCTTGGACAGGCGATAGCGACGGCTCTGGCGTCCGCCGGGGCCGACATCGTCGCGGTCGATGTTCTGCCTACCGACGAGACCCGCCAGAAAATTTTACAAATGGGGCGAAAGGTGCTCAGTCTTTCCGCCAATTTAATGGAAAAAGCCAGCATCGCGCCGCTGGTCGAAACCGTATTGAAAGAATTCGGTCATATTGATATTCTGGTCAACAATGCCGGGATTATCCGGCGCGCGCCAATAACTGAATTCAGCGAAAAAGACTGGGACGACGTCATCAATCTCAATCAAAAAGCCGTCTTTTTCCTGAGTCAGGCAGTTGCTAAAACGATGATTGAAAGAAAGCAGGGCGGCAAAATCGTCAATATCGCTTCTTTACTGTCATTTCAGGGCGGGATTCTGGTGCCGTCTTACACCGCCTCGAAAAGTGCCGTCATGGGTCTGACGCGCGCTTTGGCCAATGAACTGGCGCCACAGCGCATTAATGTCAATGCCATTGCGCCGGGTTATATGGCGACCGACAATACCGCCGCATTGCGCGCTGACGCCAAACGCAATCAGGCAATTCTGGAACGTATTCCGGCCGGACGCTGGGGCGAACCGGCGGATTTGCAGGGCGTGGCGGTATTTTTGGCTTCGGCGGCTTCCAATTACATGAATGGTTATACCGTCGCGGTGGATGGCGGCTGGCTGGCAAGATAAAATTTCGGAGTGCGCCAACAGTATTGGCGCATTTTCAGATTATTTTTCTATCGTATAAAACCATTATAGAAAAGGCGTCTATATTAAACTGCCAGGGACTTTCGAATCGTAAGATCGCCTGGAAAAGAGTAGTACACCACTTCCCCGTGCTTTAACCCGCTCAGCCAGAAGTCTAAAGCGCGTTGCTGAATGACAATCAGATAAGGTCTGTTACCGGAAATAATCGCCCGCGCCGCGGCGCAGAAATTTTCAGCACCCTGTTCCATCACGCCGAGTTCATCGATGAAAATGAATCGTCCGGATGTAACCGCCCGCTGCAGAACGGCACAACCAAAATCCTCGAAAACTGATAAATCGGTTCCATAATCCATCAATTGCGGCTTTTCTAAAAAACTCCGATGCGCGAAGATTCGCCTCTCGCCGCCAGTTTCACGCATAGCGTAACCGACCGTGACATTATCTGTGATTACCTTTTCCGTCACTAAACCGGCAATCGGCAGATTAGCCTGCTGAATCAATTTCCGGGTATAAGTGGATTTACCGACGCGGAGGGTGCCGGTCAGGATGATTTGCGATTGAGCAGTGAATTCCGGCAAGGCCCGATTACAGGCGAATCAGGATGGCAATCACTAATAATGCGGCAGCCATTCCGGGTAATACTACGCGCAAACGATTGTGCAATGCCACTGCAAAAGGTTGTTCGGCAGTCAGCGTTTCAGTCAGTCGCTCACCCAGGAACTGGCCAATAGGATAAGTCACTACCGAAATGCTGATTGCCAGCCATGAATAATAGAGTGACAATGGATAATTCGTGCCTTTCACGACGCAGGCCGGTAAGCCGGTGAAATATCTGACGAGCGGAAAAACACTGACCGCGATCAGGGCGTAGAGCGCACCGATCAGAGCCTGTCCGTGGAGTTTGGATTTGAGTTCCGGGCGGATGACATTAATTACCAGGACGAACGCCAAAGCTTCCAGGATAATTGCGAAAATCGGATTACCAACCGCGCCGTGAACCACCGGCAGGTGCAACAGCCAGGCGTCCAATAATTTAAATAAAACCACCATCGCCAGCGATATGAACAGCAGATGGTATTGACGAATTGCGCCGTACCCGAATGCCAAAACCAGTACGACGATGCCGGTCATGATCGAGCCGGTCATTCCGTATGCCACGGTGTTGCGCATGTACATTCCGACCAAGGCTTCGGCCAGTCCCCAGGCGGCGCCGACCACGATCGCGATCCAGATTTTTTCGGTTTTACTCAAAGAATTCATCATTTTCTCCCTGGTAATTCAACTTCTGAAATATAGAATTAATCCTGTTATTTTGCAAAGTCGAAAGTAAAACCACAAAGACTCGAAGCCACAAAGAATTCTGACCTATAGCGTCTTAATAAAACCGATCCGGCAATATGATTTCATAATTGAAACCTATCCAATATGCTCCCAAAAATAAACTTAGTGTCCTTGTGCCTTAGTGGTGGTTTTATTTATACAGATAATATTGGCGGCTCTTCTGTTTGAACGATTCCACGTCTTTCTGCCAGCCGGCAATGATGGTCTCGGCGTCTTTATTCTCCATGATGGCCAGACGGACTTTATCGGTCCCGCAGGCTTTATCAAAGGAACTAATACGTTTCGGATCGAAAATATTCTGGCCGGGATAGAGTTTCCGAAGTGCGGTCAGGATGTGAATCTGCGTTCGGATCGGCTGGAATTGATTATAATCGGTGACGTGGACTTGGACACCCTGCAAAGCAACTTTCTGCCGGTTCCCATAAAATGGCTGGTAATTAATCGGCCGGAAAACGACGCCGGGCAACTTGCGCCCATTCAGTTCGCGGGCTAACTGGTCGCCGTCAATCCATTCTTCGCCGACCAATTCGAACGGCAGAGTGTAGCCGATGCCGACGTTAATCGTACCGATTTCCCCGATTGCCCCGGTGGCGGCGCAGTAAAAAGCCGTTTCTTTCTGGGGAATGTGCGGCGACGTCGGAATCCATTCCAGTCCGGTTTCGGTGAAATTCATAGCGCGCTTCCAGCCTTTCATCGGCACGACCGTCAGATCGCAATTGATGCCGAATTCGGTATTGAAATAACGCGCCAGTTCACCGGCAGTCATTCCATAGAGATACGGAACAGGATAATAGCCGATGAAGGATTTAAACTTCAAATCGAGCACCGGTCCTTCGACCAGGTTGCCGCCCAGCGGATTGGGCCGGTCAAGTACAATGAACGGTATGTTATTTTCTTTGGCAGCCTGCATCGCCAGCGCCATGGTTGAAACGTAAGTATAGGTGCGGTTCCCAATATCCTGAATGTCGTACAGCAGTATGTCCACACCTTTCAGCATCTCTTTACTGGGCGCCCGGTTTTTGCCATACAACGAATAAAGCGGAATTTTTGTCTTCGGGTCGACAGCATCGGTAATTTCATCCCCGGCGGCCACATCGCCGCGCACCCCGTGTTCCGGTCCAAAGAGCGCCACCAGACGAACTCCGGGAGTGCGATACAATAAATCTACCGTGGATTCCAGTTTGGTGTTTACGCCGGTCGGATTGGTAATTAACCCAACACCTTTACCCATGATCAAATCAAGACGTTCCGTTAGTAAAACTTCGATACCGGGTTTGACTTGCGGAAGATTTGTTTGAGCAAATATTAAACCGCTGAGAACGCAGAGGACGCAGGGAATTTTGAATATTTTCTTTTTCATTGCATGTTCCGTCAATTAATTCGCGAATTCTAAAATCCAATCATTCAAGTCAAATAGTACAGAATCCGAACAAATTATAAAATAAATAATCCTCCGAGGTCTCTGTGTTCTTTGGTGTGAATGAATTTCCATCGGTGCAAATCTACGGAAAAAAGTATTCAGATGGAATTACAGAATCTTCAATAAATGGCTACGTCGCTCTTTGAATGTTTTAAACTTTCCGCTATTTTATGACGTGAATTCGTTCCTAAATCAAATACTCTCTAATTTATTAAAAAGGATAAAAAGACTATGATCAATCTGACCGTTAATGAAAAACAACTCGAGCGCACCGCTCAACGTTGCCGTGAACGCAATATTATCATTCCGACCTTTGCCGAACAAAAAGACCCGGCGAAGGTTCCGGCTTCCATCAAATCCGACCTGCAGAAAGTCGGGCTCTGGGAGGTTAATCCACGTAATCTGTTTCGCGTCACCTGGCATAATGAACCCGTCAAAACCGGCGGACAATATAGCGGCGTAAATTTCATGGAATTGCCGCCCGCGCTGACCGGCGTTCCAGCCCGGATTGTGGCTTTGGTCGGTAAATGGTTTCCGACCGGCGCGCATAAGGTCGGTGCGACTTTCGGCTGTCTGGTACCGCGTCTGGTGACCGGCCAGTTCGATCCGACTTCACAAAAAGCGGTTTGGCCTTCGACTGGCAATTACTGTCGCGGCGGCGCCTACAACGCGGCACTTTTGGGCTGTGAATCGATCGCCATTCTGCCGGAAGGCATGAGCCGCGAACGTTTCGAGTGGTTGAAAACTGTCGCCGGCGAGATTATCGCCACGCCCGGTTGTGAGAGCAACGTCAAGGAAATCTACGATAAATGCCACGAACTGCGTCGTACCCGCGAAGACATTGTAATCTTCAATCAGTTCGACGAATTCGGCAATTATCTCTGGCATTACGAGATCACCGGCAACGCTTTTCTGGAAGTCGTTCGCCAGATCAGCTGTCCGGGCGACCGGGTAGCCGGGGCCGTTTTTACGACCGGTTCGGCCGGAACGATTGCCAGTGGCGATTTTATCAAGAAACAATTTCCGAAAGCCAAAATCGCTGCGGCGGAAGCTTTGCAATGTCCGACGCTGATGCTGAACGGTTACGGCGGTCACCGCATCGAAGGTATCGGCGACAAACATGTGCCCTGGATTCACAATGTTCGCAATACCGATATGGTGATAGCCATTGACGACAACGACCCGATGAACATTTTGCCGCTCTTCAATACGCCGGCCGGACGCGAATACCTGATTAAAGCCGGCGTTCCGGGCGAAATTGTCAGCCAATTGGATTTGCTGGGAATTTCCGGTATCGCCAATGTGCTGAGTGCCATAAAATTCGCCAAGTATTACGAATTAACCGCTAATGACATCGTCCTGACGGTTCTGACCGATTCGATGGAAATGTACGGTTCACGCCTGCAAGAATATGAAGAAACCCATGGCAAATATACTGTCGCTCGCGCCGAACGCGATTTCTACCGGCACATTCTCGGACTGCGCACCGATGCCATGCAGGAACTCGATTATTATGACCGCAAACGCGTCCATAACCTTAAATATTTCACCTGGGTCGAGCAACAGGGTAAAACTGTCGAGGAAATCAATGCCCAGTGGTACGATGCCGAAAATTACTGGGGCCAGGTTCATGGGCTGGCTGCTAAAATCGACGAACTGATTGGACGGTTTAATGAAATTGTGGCAAATGCGAAATAACGTCAAACCATGGTCATTCAATTGTCAATCGGTGGCCATTCAATTGTAATCGAGCAATGATTATGGACCTTGATGAATTAAAAGTTTATCAAATTGCCCAGGATTTCAGTGAGTGTATTTGGGTAACTGTTAAGGGTTGGAATTACTTTGAAAAAGACACTATCGGCAAACAATTCATAAGGGCTGCCGATTCAATCGCTGCAAATATCGCCGAGGGTTTCGGTCGCTTCCATTATAACGAAAATCGCCAATTTTGCCACTATGCCCGCGGGTCAATTTTCGGAACCAAAGCATGGCTCACAAAAGCCTTCCATCGAGAATTGATATCAGATGAACAATATCGATCATTGATGAAGTCAATTGAAGATTTAAGTATCCGGTTAAATAATTACATCCAATCTATCGGTCACTCCGCATCCGCCCGTGAGCCACAAAGTGATTATCCAACAACCGAATAACAATCGCATATCAATGAATGATTATTGTATGACTATCGAATGACCACGAATGACAATCGTATGACTCTGTTCACCAACGCCCGAATCCCGACCATGCAAGGCAACGCAACTGCCGTGGTCGATATTTTGGCCGAAAATGGAAAAATCATTGCTATTGGTAAAAATCTCAAAGTCGGGGAAAATCGCCGGATAATTGATCTGCACGAAATGCTTGTCCTGCCGGGCGGAATTGACCCGCATGTGCATTTCGACACGCCCGGTTTCGAGGAACGCGAAACCTTCGAAACCGGTTCGGCTTTCGCGGCCAGCGGCGGTATCACGACTGTTATCGATATGCCCTGTACGTCTCTGCCGCCGGTAACGAATGTTGCCAACCTCGAAAATAAATTAGCGGCTATCGGCGGCCGTTCTTATGTCGATTATGCACTTTGGGGCGGCGTCTCCGGCAACTGTTTTCAGGAACCAAATTGGCCGGAAAATATGCAAGCTCTCCGGAAAGCCGGAGTCGTGGGTTTTAAAACGTATTCCTTATCGGGAATGTCGACATTTACCCAATTAGCGCCCGATGAACTTGCTGAAGTCATGCAATTCGCCGGCCGGTTCGGGATATTAATCGGTCACCATGCCGAAGCCGCCGAAATCGTACTGCCCATTACCCAAAAACTGATGTCGGAAGGACGGGTGGACGCCGCGGCTTATGCGCTCTCCCGACCGACGGAAGCCGAAGTAGTCGCCTTGGAACGGATTGGCAAATTCGCCCGGCAACACGGCACGCCGCTACATATCGTGCATGTTTCTTCCGGCCGCGGCGCCGGATTAATTGCTCAACTGAAAAATTCGGGCGTTGCGATTAGCGGTGAAACCTGTCCGCATTATCTGGCTTTCAATGTCGAGGATTTAATCGCGCAGGGCAGCGTCCTGAAGACCGCGCCGGTCGTCAAGACTAAGGCTGACTCTGAAAAACTCTGGCAGGCGCTGGCCAACGGCGAGCTCGATTTCATTGCCAGTGACCATGCTCCCTGCCCGCCGGCACAAAAACAGACCGGTTCGATCTGGAGCGATTACGGCGGAATTTCCGGCACCGGTACGCTGCTGCCGTTCCTGTATTCGGAAGGATTCCGCCAAGGCCGCCTGACTTTGGCTCAACTTGTCGCGGCAACTTCTACGAATGCCGCTAGGCGCTTTGGATTTTATCCGCAGAAAGGCGCCTTACAGGTCGGTAGCGACGCCGATTTCGTGTGCATCGACGAAACGCAAACCACGACGATTCACGGCGCCGATTTTCCCTCGCTGGGCAAGTTCACGCCCTTCGAAGGATTTCAGTTCCAGGGGAAAATCAGATCGGTTTACCTGCGCGGCAGGTTGGTTTTTGACGATGAAAAAGGTCTGACGGATACGCGTTCAGGAAAATTCATTCAACGTAACAATTAAGAGGAATTCATGGATAAAAACGAAAAAAATCCGATTGTCGTTTACGGCGGCCCGCTGTTTGACGGCGTCAGTAAAGTTTATGAAGATGGCGCGGTCTATATCGCCAATGGGAAAATCAGGCTGGTCGGCAATGAATCCGACGTTTTCCCGAAAATCACCGATTCGGAAAAAGTCGATATTTACGACACACAGGGTAAAGTCATTTTTCCGGGACTGATCAACCTGCATCATCACTTTTATTCGGCGCTGGCGAAAGGGCTCGCGCCGGTTGCGCCGGTCACGAATTTCAAGGAATGCCTGGAAAATCTGTGGTGGCGGCTTGATAAAGCGCTTGATCCGGAGGCCGTCCAAATTTCAGCGCTATTATCTTTATTAGACAGCATCGGGGCGGGCGTAACGACCATTTTCGACCATCACGCCTCGCCGCGGCATATCAAAGGCAGTCTCGACAATATCGCTGCGGTCGTCGAACGCAGCGGCCTGCGCGCCTGCCTTTGCTATGAAATTTCCGACCGGGACGGCGAAAAGATTTTCAACCAGGGATTACAGGAAAATCTTAGTTTTATCGAAACGCATCGCGACAATGCTCGCCTGCGCGGCACGCTCGGTTTACACGCTAATCTGACCCTCTCTGAAGATTCAATGACGGAAATTGCCCGGCATTACGCTCCGGAAACCGGCATTCATATCCATTGCGCTGAGGATAAAATCGACGTGGATTATTGTCGTGAACTGGGTTATGCCGGTCCGGTCAGCCGTCTGAAACATTTTGGATTAATTGGTAAAAAATCCATCCTGGCGCATGGCGTCCATCTCGACCAGACCGAACTGGCCGAAATCGCTCATTCCGGCGCGGTGATTGTTCATAATCCGGAATCCAATCAGAACAATGCCGTTGGTCGCCTGGACTTACCGCTGGCAAATGAAATCGCCGTCGGGCTTGGCACGGACGGCATGACCTCCGCCATGCTGGCAACCGTCCGGGCCGGTTATCTGTCCCAGCGCCAGGCTCAGGTCGCCAATCCGTTGATCTTCGATTACCTGCCGCGCTGTCTCTTCAAAACCAATGCGATCGTCGCCAGCCGCTTTTTCGACGTTAAATTGGGCCAAATCGTTCCCGGCGCGGCGGCCGATATTGCCGTATTCGACTACATCCCGGTCACGCCGTTCCATCTTGAAAATCTCAACGGCCATCTTATTTACGGTATGTATAATTCCCGCGCCGCGCTGGTCATGGTTGACGGTCAGCGCATTTATGACAACGGCGCTTTCCTGACGCTCGATGAGGAGTTGATCCGCGAGGAAGCTCAAAAAGCCAGCCCGCGCGTCTGGAAAGAATTTCTAAAAATCGCCTCTACCAAATAAGGAATCGCTATGAAAAAAATTTCTTTTATCGCATTGTTAAATCTTCTAAGCATCAGTTTTCTTTGTGCTAATAATCTGCCACCTAATCTGATCCTGATGCCGGTTCCGGCTCAGGTTCAGGTTACCGACGGCCAGTTACGGTTGGACACCAAGTTCAGTATCGCGGTCAACGCTCCGGAAGGCGAACGCCTGGCGCGTTATGCTACGCGGGTTTTGCGGCGTCTTTCCGGTCGCACCGGCCTGTTCTTTCCGCAGGATTATATTTACGCCAATAGTCCGAACGATACCGCAAATTTCGTCATTACCGTTAAGCGACCTGGAAAATTGGTCGTTAATGAGGATGAATCCTACAAACTCACGGTCGGGCCAAATAAAATCGAATTAAAGGCCGCAACCGACCTCGGCGCCATGCGCGGGCTGGAAACATTCCTGCAGCTCCTGCAGGCCGACGCGGATGGATATTTCATACCGGCGGTAAAAATCGAAGACGTGCCGCGGTTTACCTGGCGCGGTCTGATGATCGATGTCAGCCGCCATTTCATGCCAGTCGAGGTTATCAAGCGCAATCTGGACGGGATGGCGGCCGTCAAAATGAACGTTTTTCACTGGCATTTAGCAGATAATCAGGGTTTCCGGGTGGAGTGTAAATCCTGGCCGCTGCTGCATGAAAAAGCTTCGGACGGATTGTATTACACCCAGTCTCAGATAAAGGAAATTATCGCCTACGCTAACGAGCGCGGTATCCGGGTGATTCCGGAATTCGACGTTCCGGCGCATACCAGTTGTTGGATTTATGCTTACCCAGAACTAAGCAGCGGAACTACGCCGACTAAGGTCGAACGCAGTTGGGGAGTGCTGGACCCGACCCTGAATCCGGCCAAAGATTATACCTATCAGTTTCTGGACGCATTTTTTATGGAAATGGCCGCCCTCTTTCCGGATGAATATATACACATCGGCGGCGATGAAAATACCGGCAATGATTGGAATGCCAATCCTGAAATCCAGGCCTTCATGAAAAAAAATAAACTCAAGGACAATCATGAACTGCATCGTTATTTTAACCAACGGGTTCTTAAAATCCTGACCAAATACGACAAGAAAATGATCGGTTGGGACGAGATTTTTCAGCCCGGTCTTCCGAAAGACGTTGTAATTCATTCCTGGCGCGGTTATCAGTATTTAGCCGATGCGGCACAAAAAGGCTATATGGGTATTCTTTCCAATGGCTATTATATTGATCTGATCCAACCGGCTGAATTTCATTACCTGAACGATCCGATCCCGATCGATTCAAAACTCAGTGAAGCCGAGAGGAAATTCATCCTGGGCGGCGAGGCCACCAGCTGGGCGGAATTAGTCACCTATGAAACCGTCGATTCCCGCATCTGGCCGCGTACCATCGCGATTGCCGAACGCTTCTGGTCACCGCAGTCGGTGCGGGATGTTGACGATATGTATCGTCGCATGGAATTTATCAGTCATCAGATGGAAGAACTCGAATTGACTCACCTTAAAAATCATGCTATGATGCTCCGCCGGCTGACGAATCATCAGGAAAATTCGACGCTGGAAACATTCGTGGATATCGTCGAACCAGTTAAGATTTACGATCGTCATTTTCAGGGCGTCAGATATACCTCATATTCACCGTATACCCGACTGGTGGATGCCGCCCGGCCGGAATCGATGACCGCCCGCCGCTTTAATAAACTTGTTACTTGCTACCTTGAGAAAAATGATGAACAGGCAAAGTCCGAACTCGTCGCGATGCTGAAAACCTGGCAGGCTAATCATGAAAAACTAATGCCAATTATCAATAATTCGCCGGTATTGCAGGAAATCGCCGGACTTTCCGAAACCAGTGCCCGCCTGGCGCAAACCGGTTTGGAAGCGGTGAACTATTTACAAACTAATACAAAACCGGAGGCGGATTGGTCAGATAAAGCGGCTGAAATTATCAAAACCGCTCAGCAACCGGCCGGACAGGTTGAATTAATGATAACGCCAGCTGTAGAAAAATTAATTCTGGCGGCCAATAATCAATAATCCGCAGGAGGAAAAATGACCAAGAATTTTATTATTATCGTCGTTAATCTGCGTAAAAAAGAAGCCGTTACCGTTCAGAAAATCCTGACTGAATGGGGCTGTTTTATCAAAACCCGACTCGGTCTGCATGAGGGCGTCCTGGATCATTGTTCGGAAGTCGGTTCGATTATCCTGGAACTCGTCGGCGAAAAGGAAAAACACGTCGAGCTGACGCGCAAACTGAATTTACTGGCCGGCGTCAATGCGCAATATTTAGAAATTCCGGTCGAAGTCTAATCTCAAGGAATCATATGACAACTGTTAAAAAGATCGCTGTTCTGACCAGCGGCGGCGATGCTCCGGGCATGAATGCCTGTGTCAGAGCG
>Ga0172375_10004379_pt1 | contig 20879 bp, 17 predicted proteins | sample LakKiv1m_FD_114537 | JGI IMG/M metagenome (GOLD analysis project Ga0172375, IMG submission 114537) | Freshwater microbial communities from Kabuno Bay, South-Kivu, Congo - kab_092012_11.1m | ecosystem: Environmental > Aquatic > Freshwater > Lake | place: Democratic Republic of the Congo...
AAATCTGTGTTGTGGAAATGTTTGCATGTCCCATCATTTCCTGGACGCAGCGCAGTTTTGCTCCATTCTGGATGAGGTGTGTTGCGAAAGCGTGACGCAACGTGTGCGGTGTGATGCTGTAGGAGGACATGCCGGCAGAGGTGCTATACTTCTCCACAATGTCCAGTAGAGAATTCTTTGACAACTTCCTGCCTCTCATGCTGAGAAACAGTATATCCGGCGGGGTCGACTGCCTAATGAGCCTTGGTCGCACAAGCTTCAGGTATTGTCTAATAAAGCTGATAGCAAGTTTTCCGAGAGGGACTACCCGGTCTTTTCCTCCTTTGCCGTCCCAGATGCTAAGCCGTCCATCATCAAGATCAAGAGCTTTGAGAGTGAGCCCGATCAGCTCGCTCTTACGGAGTCCACTGGAATAGAGAACCTCCAGGATTGCCCGATCACGGAGGCCGATAGGAGTGCCGAGATCAGGTTGTTCGAGAATATGATTGATGGTCGCCGGGGAAGGGACCCCTCGTGGCAGTGTGGTCGGTTCCCTGGCGTAACGAACTCCTACTGCAGGATTCTCCGATATTGCCTCCCGATAGGCTAGGAAACGATAAAAGCATAAGACAACGGCCAGGAATTGGTTTTGCACCGTAGAATGGGGGGTATTCTTTCTGCGTTTGATGTGATCCTGCAGATACTCGCGATATTCGAGAATCAGTTTGCGATCAACAGCCAGACACGAGGGTACATTGCGTGAGGCTGTGAACTTTAAGAATGCCCGCAGACGCGCAATGTGCGTGCATATCGTCCGTTTGGTTCGATTCAGAAGGTTGGGATTGTTTTTCTGTCCAGTCAGGGCTAATTAGGGTACATAAAGGGGAAAACATAGGCCCCAAACGTCCTAGATAGCGCAGGATAGCTCAAGGGGCAAAATAGGCGAAATTGCTAATAGAAGTGTGGATAAAGTGTTCGTTTGGCGGTAGGTTTGAAAAGGTGAACAAAGGCCTTTTACCGTTTTGCCCATCGGAATCGGGATAAAAGACATTGGCTTAACGCGAAGAGGAGAAAGATGTAATGCGTAAAATAATCGCCAGCCTGTTGCTGGTTTCGATTCTTCAGGCGCCTGCACATGCAGGGGAAGAGGCTGATTTCAATGTCATATTGCGTGAGTTCAGTTCGTTGCGTCATAAACAGGCGGACAATCTGGCCCGGCAACTTGGACTGAAGATTCCGGCGGGAGTCAGCAATTTCTTTGCCGCGGCCGAAACGGGTAATTGGCCGGCTGTATCAAACAGCTTCAGGGTGTTCATGGTGCCGGAAGGTCCAAGCGGCAGTAAGGTTGTTCCCGAAATCAGCAATGAGTTGTGGACCCCCGTTGTCGATACTTTCGGCATTTACGAGACATGGGCATTCTGGAAAGAAGATCCGGTGCTGTTCAGAATGTTTTATGAGCCCGCGCTGTCTTCCATGCCAAAGGGCAGTATCTATTTTGGCGGAACTGACCCGGGCAGGTTTGTCATGACCGCATTGAACGAAACCAATGCATCACCCCGCGTCTTCTGCCTTACGCAGAATGGGCTGGCTGACACCAAGTACACGGACTACCTCAGGGCTGTTTATGGAGGAGAACTCTGGATGCCGAAGCGCCAGGATTCCGAGGAGGCATTCAAGCGGTATCTCGCCGAAGTACAGAGCGGCAAGCGGCCGAAGAATGCAAATATCAAGATCAATGAAAATGGCCAGATTCAGGTCACGGGTGTTTCCGGCGTGATGGAGCTTAACGGCATTCTCTGCGAGATGATCATCGGGCACAACAGGGATAAGCATGAGTGTTTCATCGAGGAGAGTTATGTTATCGAGTGGATGTATCCGTATCTTGAACCGCACGGTTTGATCCTGAAAATCAACAAGGCTCCGCAGGACAAGCTGGGTGAAATGATACTGAAACAGGACAGGGACTTCTGGAAAGATTATGTCGAGCGCCTCCTGAAATATCCCGGGTTCGCGAAGAACTATGAAGCACAGAAAACCTTTGCAAAACTGAGGTCTGCAATTGCCGGGGTTTATGTATACCGCAAGCTGTATGCCGAAGCGGAGAGTGCATTCCGGCAGGCGTTGCAGTTGTGCCCGTCATCTCCCGAGCCTAATTTCCGTCTTGCCGATATGTATGTGAAACAGGACCGGATTGTCGACGCGCGCGATGTCATAAAGAAATACCTGGCATTTTGTCCGCCGGACCAGCAGAACAAGGCGAAGAGCTTCCTGAACTACCTTGAAGACCGAATTGACAAGGGCGGGGAATCTGCGGCCAGGAATGCCGGTGGCAATAAACAGAAATAAGAAGGAGCGGCTATTTGCAGTGGGGACAAACTCCGCCAGTGCTGCGGCTTGGCAGGCAAGCTGGCGCCTGCTTTCTATTACCTGGTCGAACTGGAGGGAGAATAGTTGGCCGCAGAAAGATAACTGTAACCTTTTAGCAGTGATTCCGCGTATAAGATGTAAACAAAGGAGATGTGGATTATGAAGAAGTTTGCTGCTGTTTGTGCAGGTGTTCTGATTGTTTGCGGAATGGCGTTCGGCGGGGCGATCAACAGGACGGATGTCAGTTCCACGGCAACGTGGGTTGCCCATTTTGACATGGAGAAGTTCATGTCCAGCCGGATCGGGAAGCTGATGACCGATGAAACCGCGAACGAAGAGCTGAAGAAAGGCATGGACCTTTTGCGCGGGAAAATGGGGTTTGATCCCATGAAAGCCGTGAACTCGGTTACCCTGTATGGAAGCACCTTCAAGCATGGCGAAGGCGTGGCGATATTCAGGGGCAATGGCGGCGCAGATATCGTCGCAAGTGTCGAGAAACTTGTCTCCGCGGCCAAGGACTACGAACAGGTGACTTATGGTGCGCGTGTGATACATAAGTGGACCGATGAGCATAAGAACAAGCCGAGCGTTCTCTGCTTCTACGCGCCTGGAATTTCCGTTGTCAGCGGAAACATTGATGAAGTAAAGGCGGCGATTGACGTGCTGGACGGTAAGAAAGAATCTCTCAAGGCGGATTCCGCCCTGGCTGTCCCGGGGAACGGAAGTTTCCTTACGATTGCCGCTGTGAAGAATGATGAGAAAGTCGGGGAGAATGCCAGGGCGGCAGTTTTCCAGAATGCCAGCTGGCTGGTGATGTCTGCCGGCAATGCGGCCGAAAATATGGACCTGAATGTGAAAATCGGGGTTAATACCGAGGAGAATGCCAGGAAGATAGAGCAGATTGTCAGGGGCATAGTTGCGTTTTCCACTTTGTCCAAAGACCATGACCCGGCCATGGTGGATATTGCAAAGGCCGTGTCCGTGAATGTTGACAAGGACGTGGTGGGCGTTTCTTTCTCCTATCCGGCGGCGGAATTGTACAAGATCATGAAAGAATGCAAGGCGCACCACCGTCATAACCACGGCGGAACCGTGCCCCAGGAGCCGGAGACTTCCTCAAATGGAGCAGGCGAAAATCAGTTGTTTAAGTTCTGAAGAGCTGGCTGACAAGGCGCGGGCCGGCTCGACGGAATGTTTCGCCGAGCTGGTCAGGCGGCACTCAGGCGCGCTGTTCAGCTTCCTGTACAGGAAGGTTTCCAACAGACAGGATGCCGAGGACCTTTCCCAGGAGACATTTGCGCGGGCGTTCAGCCGGATTGACCAGTACCAGCCGCGGTACAGGTTTGCCACGTGGCTGTTTACAATAGGCTGGCGGCTGACATGCAGTTTCTACAGGGACAGGGAGACGGCTGCCAGCCTGCCTATTGAAACGGTTAGTAACGAGATTGCCCAAGGTTTGCCAGCGGCAGTCCGTGACAGCGGGAACCTCTGGAAGAAGATTGGAGCTGTCCTGCCGGAAAGCCAGAGCAGGGTGTTGTGGTACAGGTATGGAGAGGGAATGTCGATCGAGGAGATTGCCCGGGCAACCGGGAAGTCGGAAGTCAACGTAAAGGTTCTTCTTCACAGGGCGAGGTTGAAGCTCATAAGCAGGAAAGAAATGTTGAAGATCAACGACAGCCAGACGGGCGTCAACTTTGCAGGAGGCCGAAAATGATATGTTCACTGATAAAATGGCTGATATCCGGAGCGATGGATTCTTCCCGGCCTTTGCCGCCGTTTGCCGGGCGCCACATCGAACGGTGCAAATCCTGCCGCGATTTCCTCGCGGATTCAAGAATGCTTGACCAGTGCCTTGAGCGGGACGCTGTGCTTCTGGAGAGCAGGCCTTGCTACGCTGCGGAACGTGTGCCGGCAACTTATTCCTTCAGGCTGGCAGCCCTTACAGCGTGCGTCCTTTTCGTTAGCGGGTACCTGGCTTTTCATCCGCTGAATACAACCACAGGCGATGATTATGTCAGGGCCGGCTCCATTCCGTTTAAACCGCATGTTTCGGAATTGATCGGGATGGGCGACACTTTTACGCAGACGCTTACAGACAAGGCAGAGGCCGGGCTGAATGGCGAGATCCAGAGTATTGCCAAGGATGCAAAGTCCGCGGCAACGTTTCTTTCCGAAGCGCTGGCTTTCGACGTCCCCATGTTCTGACCGGCATTGCTTGCATTATCCCGCAGGGCCGCACTCCAAATAGAATCGGGTTTCTTTATGCTTGCAAGGGGTGGATTCCATTGAATACAGTCGGCGCGCGATTCAACGGATTAAATGGTCAACGGGGGCTTAAAAACCCGTGGAATTGCAGGAATTTGCTTATGAAAGAGATAGGAATAGGCCTGCTGGGGTTTGGAACAATTGGCGGCGGTGTTGTTGAGGAACTCCAGAAGAATGGAGATGTCATCGCGAGCCGGATCGGGGTCAAGCCCGTCCTGCGGAAGGTTGCGGATATTGACCTTGACCGTGACCGCGGGGTTACGGTTGACCGTTCGATTCTCACCCGTGACGCTGCATCCGTAATAAACGATCCCTCGATATCGGTTATTGTTGAACTCATCGGCGGGACGGATGTCGCGAAGAAGTTCACGATGCAGGCGCTGGAAATGGGCAAACCGGTGGTTACGGCCAACAAGAAACTTCTTGCGGAGTGTGGCCAGGAAATATTCCTCAAGGCGGCGGAAAAGAAAACCGATGTCTGGTTTGAAGCCAGCGTTGGCGGGGGCATACCCATCATCCGTGCGCTCCGCGAGGGACTTGTGGCGAACAAGATCCGTCGGATCTACGGTATTCTCAACGGAACCTGCAATTTCATTCTCTCCAGCATGGACCGGGAGATGGTGACTTTTGAGCATGCGCTGAAAGATGCCCAGGCGGCAGGGTATGCCGAGTCTGATCCCGCGCTGGATATTGACGGCATTGACACTGCGCACAAGACGGTGATCCTTGCTTCGCTGGCTTACGGTTTTCCTGTCCGGATGGGCTCCATTCACGTGGAGGGGATACGGGGCATATCAAAGACCGAGATAGAGTACGGGCACGAACTTGGTTACAAACTGAAACTGCTGTCGGTTATCAAGAGCGATAACGGCGAGATCGAAGCCCGTGTGCACCCGACTCTGATTCCGGCCGAGCACATGCTTTCTTCTGTAAACGGTGTTTTCAACGCGATCATGGTAGAGGGCGATTACGTGGGGCACACGATGTACTATGGCCGCGGGGCGGGACGTTATCCCACAGCCAGCGCGGTGATAAGCGATATTGCCGATGTCTGCCGGGAACTCGCATTCGGGGATATCAAGCGCAGTCATTCATTCGGCTGGCACAAGGAAGAAGCGAAGATCAAGGAGATGAGCCAGGTTGAATCACGCTATTACATGCGGGTCTCCCTGCTCGACAAGCCGGGGGTCTTCGGTCGGCTGACAACCATTCTCGGACAGCACAATATCAGCATTGCATCGGTGTACCAGAAGGAGCGGCATGCAGGCAAGCAGGTGCCCGTGGTGATCATTACCGACCGCGCGAAGGAACATGAGTTCGACGCTGCCTTCAAGGCCATAGACGCCCTGGACGTGGTAGGGGCGAAGACGGTTCGCATCAGGATAGAGGACCTGGAGTAGGGGAAGATTTAAAGAGAATTGCGAATTACGAATGCTGAGTGAACCTGCAGTAATTTCTATCCGCGGAACAAGTACGGTAATAATCCAATTCCTTATATTTCTCGGGCTATGTGCAACTGTGTCCTGGTAGTAAGACATGAAAAGTAAAACGAAGATCAGTGGAATGAAAGTTGCCAAATTCGGCGGAACATCGCTCTGCGATGCGCGCCAGCTGCAGAAAGTCTGCGACATCGTCAAGGCAGATCCGGCCCGCCGTATAATCGTTGTGTCGGCTCCAGGCAAACGCAATCCCGATGATATCAAGGTCACCGACATGCTTATCAAGTGTGCCGAGCTGCGGCTGGCAAGCAAGTCGGTGGAATCGGCCCTTCGCGCCATTGTTGAAAGGTTTGCTGTTATCCAGAGGGAAGCCGGCGTTTCTGAAGAGTTAATACATGATATAGAAAAGGACCTTCGGGAGAGGCTTGAGTCTGATAAGAGCAACCACGCCGGGTTCGTTGATCTCATGAAGGCGGCCGGCGAGGACAACAATGCGAAGCTGATTGCAGCAGTATTCCGGAAGAACGGGGTGGAAGCGTCCTACATGAGCCCGAAAGTTGCAGGCCTTCTGTTGACCGCCGAACATGGTAATGCGCTTGTTCTCGAGGAATCGTACAAGAATCTAAACAAGGCGCTGAAGGCGGAAAAGGATGTTGTAGTGTTTCCGGGTTTCTTCGGCTGCACGCAGGCCGGGGATGTTGTGACTTTCCCGCGAGGCGGTTCCGATATCACCGGCGCGGTCCTGGCGGCGGCAGTGAACGCGGATGTTTACGAGAATTTCACGGATGTCGACTCCGTCTTTGCAGCCGATCCCAGGATTGTCGCGGATGCCCAGCCAATCTCGCTGCTGACCTACAGGGAGATGCGCGAGCTCTCATATTCCGGCTTCGGTGTCTTCCACGATGAGGCCATTCTGCCCGCAGTAAGTGCCAAGATTCCGATCAATATCCGCAACACCAACCGGCCGGATGCGCCGGGTACCATGATTGTGCCCGAGCGTAAATATACGGCCGGGGACGTGGTTGGGATTTCTTGTTCCGACGGGTTTTGCGCAGTTTACGTGGATAAGTACCTGATGAACCGCGAGGTCGGTTTCGGCAAGCGGCTTCTCCAGATACTGGAGGACGAAAAGCTTTCTTACGAACACGCGCCTTCCGGTATCGACAACATGTCCGTTGTGCTGAGGGAGAAAGATTTCACCCTCGAGAAGGAATCGCGGGTAGTAAAGCGCATCTATTCAGATCTCAAGGCCGACAACATCGACATAGACCGCGGCATGGCCCTGGTTATGATCGTCGGCGAGGGCATGCACTATACGGTTGGAATGGCGTCACGGGCGACTACCGCGCTGGCCAATGCAGGCGTCAATATCGAGATGCAGAACCAGGGTTCATCCGAAATAAGCATGATGTTCGGCGTCAAGGCTACCGACCGCAAGAAGGCAGTCAGGGCATTGTACGAAGCGTTCTTCTAAATAAGGCGCAGAGGAAGAATGCCGGTTGCCGAATTAATAATGTTAACCGGGCCGGGCAACATCCCGGCCAAGTCGCAGTTTCATTTGCTCCGTATTGTGATTTCGGCGGACTGAAGACCGTCGGATTGGGCTTTCAGTATAATCTTTCCTGACTTGCCTTTTTTAGCGCGCACAATTACCTGGCAGAGGCCGTTGAAAGCTTTGCGTTCCTTTGCCTGGAATGGCTCGTTGCTTGAGGCATTACCATTTCCGACTGCGGCTATTTCGCCGGGGTCGGCGATGTCAAACTTTACAAGATTGCCTGAGCGCGGAACCATCAATCCGGCCTTGTCGGCGACAGTGACGGTGACGTATGCCAGGTCAAGGCCGTCGCTGTTGATTTTCGTGCGGTCAGCGGCAAGGAGCAGCTTTGCCGCGTCGCCTGTGGTCTTGACCGCATCTTCGGCCCATTTCTTACCGTTGCGGTAAGCGACCACCTTCAGTTCGCCGGGCTGGTAAACAACATCATTCCAGCGCAGGCGGTACTCAAACTGGCCTTTCTTTTTCCGGCCCAGTGATTTGCCATTGAGGAACAATTCCGCCTCATCGCCGGAGGTGTAAACATGAACGGGTGTGGCCTGGCCGGTGCGCTCCGGCCAGTTCCAGTGCGGAAGGATGTGCGCCATGGGCAGGTCTGGTCTCCAGCGCGACTGGTAGCTGTAAAAGCGGTCCTTTTTGAACCCGCACAGGTCCACAATTCCGAAGTAACTGCTGAGGGCCCAGGTGTTGCGGTCGCCATAGGGGGTTGGCTCTCCGATATAATCGAATCCTGTCCATACGAATTCGCCTGCAAACGCGGGGTACTGGTCAAGCGCTTTGAACTGCTCATCAGGCGGACAGGCCCATGAAGGCGCATCGACATCATAGGACGAGACCTGCAGGTTCTTTCTTGATGAATCGCCTCTCTGCACCGGGAAAAAGTATTCGCCGCGCGAGCTGACGCAGGAAGACGATTCGCTTTCCAGTACAGGTTTCTTCTCGTTGCCGGGATGGTTCAGGATTTTCCCGCAGGCGCCAAGGTTGTAATTCAGGCCGAAAACATCGACCGCGGTTTGAAACCCGTTAACACCGGCATTGGCGTTGTTGCAGCCGGCAATTACCGGCCTGGTCGGATCCTCGGCGTTGACGATGTCTCTCAGCTCTTTTGCCAGGTCGGGCCCGTTCTGTTCATGGATCTCGTTGCCGATGCTCCACATGATTATGCAGGGGTGATTACGCTCGCGCCGCACCATGGACTGAAGGTCCTTCGCGTGCCACTCGTTGAAGAGCTTGCTGTAATCATTGGCAGTCTTGCCGCTTTTCCAGCAATCGAAGGCCTCGACCATCATCATGATGCCCATTCGGTCGCAGAGTTCGACAAGATCAGGAGCCGGGGGGTTATGCGAGGTCCGGAAAGCGTTGCATCCCATTTCCTTGAGGATTTCAAGCTGGCGTTCCATCGCGCGGGTGTTGAAGGCAGCTCCTAACGATCCCAGGTCGTGGTGGTTGCATGTGCCGTTAATCTCGACACGCCGTCCGTTGAGTTTGAAACCGTCGCGGGCAGTGAACTCGATCGTACGGATCCCGAAAGCCTGGTTATACACATCCACGACCTTCCCTCCGGCCTTTACTGTTACACGGGCTAGATAACGATTGGGCGCCTTGATGTCCCAGCGTTTCGGTTTTTCAACCGTGGCGCTCAAATCAGCTTCGCTTGACCCGTTTGCAGGGATTTCCTGTTCAACTGTCGAAGTCTCGCAGGCTTTCCTGCCGGCTGAGCCGTCAGGCAGGGCTTCGAAAATATCAGCCTTCACGGAAACTTTTGCTTTCTGTCCGCCACGGTTATCAATCGTTACTTTCAGTGTTGCTTCCGCGCTCTGATCGGTGACTGTTGGAGTTGTTATGTAAACGCCCCAGTGGCCGACATGAACGGGGGAAGTTTTAACCAGCCACACGTTACGGTAGATTCCGGCGCCGGGATACCAGCGTGAACCCCAGTTCTGAGTGTCGAGCCGGACCGCAAGCGTGTTTTCTGATCCGAACTTGACGAAGGGTGTGAGGTCGAGGCGAAACGCATTGTAGCCGTATGGCCAGGTTCCAGCATATTTGCCGTTCAGCCATACCTGTGCATTTGCCATGGCGCCGTCAAAATCGATATATATCTGCCTGCCCTGGTCAACAGCCGGAACTGTGAAGTGCTTGCGGTACCAGCCGATTCCCTTCCACGGCAGTTTGCCGGTACTGTTATCAAGTTCGGCGCGGAAGGGTCCCTCGATGCCCCAGTCATGCGGAACGTCCAGTTTGCGCCAGGAGGAGTCGTCAAAATCAACGGCAGCGCAGGCATTTGATCCGGGCGTTGCAGGCTCCGGCCTTGCTGACCCGTCCCCCATGGTTCCGAATCTTTCAAAACGCCAGTCCTGGTTGAATGTTTCGCGGGTGCCGTCTGGAGCGCCGTGGACAGCAGCTATGCTGGCCAGTATCAAGCCTGCGGCAAGCAGGTTTTTCCGGATGGTATTCATGAAATTCTCCTTTTGTTAACAATGTTCCTGCATAATAAAGTTTTTCTTCCGTGAAACAATCATTAAAAGGAATTGCTTGAGACGGTTGGGGAATTTGTGCAGAGTTACACGCAATCTGAAAAAGAAAGGGGAGGTCATGCGTAGAATCATAATTGCAGTGTCCGTTATCCTGTTAATTGCATTTGCCGTCCGGGCCGCTGATAAGCCGGCTGTTCCTGAGGAGACAAAGGAGCAGAAGGAAAAGCGGATGAAGTGGTTTCGCGAGGCGCGGTTTGGAATGTTCATCCACTGGGGCGTTTACTCGGTGCCTGCCGGCGAGTGGAAAGATAAGAATACGCATGGTGAATGGTTCTTGAAATCGACGGGAATTCCTCTTTCCGAGTACGCGAAATATGTAAAAGAATTCAACCCTGTGAAGTTCGACGCGAAAGAATGGGTTAAGACCGCCAAGGAAGCGGGAGTCAAATACATCGTCATAACCAGCAAACACCATGACGGGTTCGGCATGTACAGGTCTGAATTGACCGACTGGTGCATCAAGTCCACGCCTTTCCCGCGCGATCCGCTCAAGGAGCTGGCCGCCGCGTGCAAGAAGGAAGGGATCGTTTTCTGCTTCTATCATTCGATCATGGATTGGCATCATCCGGACTGGGGGCAGCGTCTCAAGAATAACGATATTGCTACAGGTGAGCCCAAAATGGACCGCTATGTAGATTACATGAAGGGGCAGTTAAAGGAATTGCTCACCAACTACGGGAAGATCGGCATTCTCTGGTTTGACGGCGAGTGGGAGAGCCCGTGGACGCACGAGAGGGGCGTTGATCTTTACAACTATGTGCGCAGTCTCCAGCCGGGCATCATAATCAATAACCGCGTCGGCAAGGGGCGTGCGGGAATGGATGGCATGGACAAGACCAAAGGGGTGGGTGACTATGGAACGCCCGAACAGGAAATCCCTGCGACCGGATTCGGTCCCGGCGTTGAATGGGAATCCTGCATGACGATGAACAATCACTGGGGATACAATAAGAATGACCAGAACTGGAAGTCGACTGAGACGCTTGTCCGCAACCTGATTGACTGCGCCAGCAAAGGCGGCAATTACCTGTTGAATGTCGGGCCGACATCTGAAGGTTTAATACCCGCCCCGTCTGTGGAGCGCCTGAAGGAAATGGGAAAGTGGACAAAGTTGAACGGAGAGGCCATTTACGGCACCACCGCCAGCCCGTTTAAGAAGCTGGCCTGGGGCCGCTGCACGCAGAAGCCAGGCAAACTCTATCTCCATGTTTTCGACTGGCCGAAGGACGGCAAACTTGTGGTGCCGGGACTGAAGAGCAAGGTCAAGGAAGCATACCTGCTTTCAGATCCCAAAGAAAAAGAACTGGCGGTTACCGTTGAAGGTGACAACGTGGTTGTGGCCGTCGGCGAAAAGGCGCCGGATCCAATTGCATCGGTTGTAGTCCTTGAGATCAAGGGCGCTGTGGAAGTCAGGTAACAGACCTTGATTGGCAGTTATCTGGAGGCTCGAGGAAAGCTCCGTTGGCTCAGCCATAGGCTTCGCCTTTCAGCCTGTTGGGCCTGATGAACTCCTGGGTGGTTCCGACTCTCTGAGGTCGGGGCCGGGCTATTCACGATAACGATTGGCTGGAGTTGTTTTCCGTCTTCCTGGCCTTCTTGAACAATCTCCAGTAATAGAGCGAGCCGTGAAGCATTATTGCTAAACCATAAGCGATTATGCCCACGGCATACCAGTAACCCCAGTCTGTGGACGGATCAGGGCTTAGATAAAGCAGTACCAATCCTGCAAGAATGATGAACAGCGATGACGCGACAACGCCGGCAATTGCAGGCGACAGTTTCTGGCGGCGCGCGATTGAATCAATGAGTTCCGAGAATTGCTTTTCCCCCATGCTCCTGACGAGCCAGATCTTTCCGATGTTGGATGCGGAAACAAACAGGGAGGGCACGAGGACCACGATACCCATCGAAGTGCTGTAGAACGGAACGAGGCAGACCAGGATTGTGAGCAGTGCGAATCTCCAGCCGAGCTTCCGGGCCAGCAGGTTTCCTTCAAGTTTCAGGGTGGGTGTGACCAGGTAAGTGCTCGTTATGTCGGCGAGCCTTGCCAGCAGTATCAGAAAGCAGAGTACCAGCTCAAAATAGTCGTAGATAAAGTGCTGCATTGTTTTTTCCGTTCCATGTCATGTCTTGACCGTTATTTCGACCCAGCCGGTTTTCTCCTGGTATCCAGCTCTTTTTTTATTCTCATGTAGAGTTCAGATGTCCATTTTGGAGGAGGCAAATCCGCCGGAAGAGGCTTTATCCGGAAGTCTTCCGGCGCGAGAATGACGTTGATGTTCTGTATCCCGGTCTTCTCTGCAATGATAAACAGGTCTTCGGCCGCTTCATCGCCCATGGCGAGGCAGCCAATCGAGCAATCCTTTCCGTGAATCATTATGTCTGATCCCAGGTCTGTTCTGCCATCTTCTTTTCCCTTCATTATGTCGTACTGGTTCGGATAATTGATGCGCAGCGCCAGGTGATAAAGACTGTTGGGATTGAGTGATTCCACCTGGTAGATTCCTTCAGGGACCTGTCGGTCGCCTTCCTTCAGCTTTGGGCCAGGTCCGCCGGACATGCCGAGAACGGGATAACTCCTGATATATTTCCATTTGCCGTCCGATCCGGCGGCCCAGAGCTCCAGTATCCTTTCGTCTTTCAGTCCGATGAGAGATATCTCTGCAGGCGGGTAGGGTAGGCCGGCTGCCTGGAATTCAGGCTCCAATCGCGCCTGGACAGTTTCCCCAAACTGTCCGACACGGTCTGCAATGGTTTTCTTTCCTTTTATCATCTGAACCGCTGCTGCAACTGGACGGCGAAACTGTGTCCTGAAAGCGATGGCACAAATGCAAACCACCAGCACAGCGAACAGGACATATATCCTTTTAGTGGTCATCTTGTGCAGGCTTCAAACTGCCCTTTTCAATAACACTGATCCACCCCGGCGACTCCGCCGCATTCGAAGCAGGTGAAAACGTAAATCATTCCTGCGTCCCCGAACATGAATTCTTGGATTTCTTTATTCGTCTTCGGGTCCTTCCCGGCCGGCTTGGTCTTGTCGGCCATTGCTATGGAGTCGATCTGGGCAACAAAGATCATGGGGGTGTTGCAGTCCCTGCATACAGGTATATCGACACCCTGGATCCAGTCCGGTTCACCGCCCAGTTTTGTCCCGTATCCGATCCTCTCGTCGGAGTTCGTTCCCGGGGGAGGGGCCGGAATGCCGTTGATGGTAACCCTGTAACAGGGCAGGATCTTGCCGCAGCCTTCAGGGTTACCGGTGTGTCTTGGCTGCATGCTGGCCGTCATGATATTTACAGTGAGGATGCCGCTGCAGACTGCCCCGATAATAACTCCGATGATTATCCCGATCGTGATCTTCATATTATCCTCAGCTCCAAGTGTTGCAATTGAACGGCGAATACCCCGCTTATTATCCACCGTACTGAAGTTCATTGTTGGGTTTTCAGCTTCTTAATGCAATTCTGAAAATCCACGGTGACGCGATTGCGAGGAGAATCCAGAACGACAGCTTCAATGTTTCCGCTTTGATCATCGCCCTGAAGCTTTCCATCGTGGGAACGGGGACGCCTCTCTCCCGGCACTCCCTTTCTATTTCTCCCATCCAGCAGGCAAGTACAATAGCGGGTACTATTGAGCCCACCATGCCGGCCCCGTACACAATCAGGAAGTAAAAAGCCCATCCCTGCCAGCCCAGCACCAGGACCTGGAGCAGGGAAGAAGCCAATCCGACGATGCAGAGGAAGCACAGGTATACGAATGCAGCTGAGAAACGGTGGTGCCGGTGCAGCATTTCGACCGCCGTGTTTGCCGGATAACGCCAGGCCGGTTTCGGAAATCTCTTCAGCAGCCATGGAATACCCCATTGGAAGACCCAGAAAGTGGCGCCCATGACCATAATCATCGCGAAGATATTCATTCTTTATGGTTCTCCCGGTTTTTGCTGCCTTCCCGGTAGCGCAGATACATCGGCCAGTGGGCGAGGATTAATGAGGCCGCAACAATAAACAGTGTTGTGAAATTCTGGGCGGTGCGCCAGTTTTCAACGCCAAGCCGGCGGAAAATGTCCGCGAACGACGGGCCGCCGGCAAGCGGGCATGTGATGATAAGGCCGGAAAGGAGGTGTCCAAACACGGGGAACCACATCAGGAGCATACCGGCATAAATGAACTCTGTCTTCAGGTGGTCCCTGTTGAATTTCAGGGCGAACCCTTTGTTCAGCCGGTAACCAAGGAACTGCCAGAAAGATTTGTTTTCATCCGGCCACAGGGCCTCCTGCCGCGTCCATGAAAACCAGAAGACCACGGCAAAAGCCGCCTGCAGGAGGATCAACAAGGCGGCCAGCTGTGTCCAGTTCATGCCGCGGATGAATGGATTGCCGTCCAGGTGCAGCCTGTCCCTGAGTGTCAGCCAGGTGCCTGTGGCATCCCAGGCGGAGCTTACGACCAGCAGGAACAGTGCAAACAATCGTGATGTTAAGATTCCCGTCATTATCCCTTCCGTCGTTCCCCAGAAACGGTTGTTCGTTCAATGCTGACGCCAGGAGTCTGATTCAGGCGGTTTTCATGCAATTATTGCGGGCCTGGTTACTCGTATATTTTGTTTCCGTTTGCAAGCTGGTTGACCTGGACCTCTCCATTGATCACCTTGATGTCGAGAAAAGGGCCCGCCTTTAAATTAAATGTTCTTTCACAACTGATATTCATCGCCTTAACCCTGACTTCGAGTTTAAAGGTGTCATTTCCGGCCAGGGCGCCGCAACGTGTACCCTTGCCGAGAACAGGATTGGAATGGACTTTGCCGCGATAGATTTCTTTTCCGTCCAGCATCACGACAGTTTCGTGGTCGCCAAATCCGCCAAGGAGTTCCATCCCGACTGGTGTTCCGGAATCTTCTTTGGGTTGCATGTTTGACGGAACACCGCATCCAGCAATGAAAATGCCTGCTAATACTGTCAATGCCATCCGCATGCCAACTCCCTGGTTTATCTATTCTCCGACCGGGAAGAGTTCCCAGCACTTAACTGTACGGTTTGTTCCGTCACCTGGTCCGGAAAAGTTAATGACCAGTGTATAGGTAAATGGGGGAACATCCTTGTGGACAAGAATTTTCCTGTCTGAACCGTAGTAGCACTGGGTGTCTCCGGGACAGAAGTCTGCTTCGCCGAGAAGGTTCTTAATTGCCGATTCGGGCATTCCAATCGCGATGTGCCTTGAAAGTTTCCGGAGACTTGCGTAATCCTGCTTTGCCTTGTACTGCATGCTCGCCTGTTCCGCCGATGCACAACCGGTGAGGGTGACGGCAAGGGCAACCAATAACATTACATTTCTTTTCATAATCCGGATCGAACAACGAGCCTCACTTACTGGCGCTTGCCGCCGGTAAAGTGCATGCACTTGCCGGGAAAATCTTGTTACGGATACTGATGAGTGTCCCGGTAAACCAATCGGCGTATTTCCTCCGCAGGTAAGACTCAACATCATCAGGTGTTCCGGAAGAAGTGCGGATGATTCCGTCGGCATCTTTCCTGACATATAAACCGTAGTGGGTGCGGATGCCGGATGACTCCCCGCGGTTGATCAGCTGGATGGCATTGTAGCATGTCTCGGCCCTCTGTATCTTGAATTCCTCGTGGAGCGCGATGGCGGCGACGATGGCGATGATAAGTGTGCAGAGGTTGATGCAAAACCGGGCCCGCTGGCTTTTGAAGAACTTTGCGAGTGCCCATGCAATAGCGATAAGGCAGAGAATGCCGACAACATACGCGGCCTGGTATACGAAGGCGTCGCCGGGAGGCCTTAATCCATCTGGTCCCATTTACTTCATGTCCTTCTGTGAATTGTTATTTCTGTGTTTTAGTATGACTTTGCGAGGGGCGTGTCAATGGTGAAAACAGTCGGCATAAATGGACGTTTTCTCTCAAATAGACGGAATCCTGGAGCTTCCAGGAATAAACCAGGCGGATCAATCCCCGGCCATCGAGAGAATATCGAACAGGCGCTTCAGCTTCTCCGCGTCGTCAAGTTTCTGCTGCTTGAGGACCTTCTGCTGCTCAACCACTTCGGGCTTGGCCTTACTGACAAAATTCATGTTCTGAAGCTTTGCGGAAATCCTGCCAAGTTCCTGCTCAATCTTCTCAAGCTGGGCAGTCAGACGTTTCTTCTCGGCTTCAATATCAACCAGTCCCTTGATCGGCATGTAAATCGTGCCAAACTTGCTTATCCCGCTGGGCGCTGCCTTTGCGGGCTCAAGGGAAATATCAACGGTTATGTTCTCCGACCTCAAAAGCGATTTCACTGACTGCATGTCCGCGACAAGCATCTGTGCCAGTTCGGCCGAGTCCGGCTTGACCAGGTAGTCAATCTTTTTGGACGGGGGGATCTCGTAATCAGCCCTGAGAGTGCGTCCGACCCTTATGAGATCGTGCTTCTTGTCCACGTATTCAACCACGACGGAATCAATTCCCCATCCGGCAAAAGTCATGTCGTCTACAACTTCAGGCCATTTTGCGGTCATGATGGATTCTTCCGCGGTGCCATAGGCCATCTCATGCCAGAGTTCCTCGGTGACAAACGGCATCATCGGGTGCAGAAGCCGCAGTGCATTTGAAAAGACATAGTTCATCACCTTCAGGACGTTCTCTTTTCGTGCAAGGTCAGTGCCGTAAAGCACATCCTTGGAGCACTCGACATACCAGTCGCAGTACTGGTGCCAGACGAATTCGTAAAGGACATGCGCCGCGTCGTTGAACCGGCACTTCTCCAGGTTGTCGTTGTACCCGGTTATGGCTTCTTTCAAACGCGCCAGGATATGCTTGTCGTCCGAGCTCAGCAGCTTCGCATCAAAGCAGGGGCTCATGCTCCATTTCTGAATTTCAGAATGTCGAATGCCGATTTCCGGTTTCTGATTTTCGTCTTCGGGCTTCTGGCTGCCGGCTTCTGTGTTCTTTTCTTCTCCCATATGCATTTTCATGAAGCGGGCGGCATTCCACATCTTGGTTCCGAAGTTCCTGCCGATCTCGAACTTGTCGTTTGAAAGGTAGATGTCCTGGCCGGTTGCGGTGATCATCATCAGGCTGAAACGCAGGGCATCGGCGCTGAACTGGTCTATGATCGTCAATGGATCTATAGAATTGCCCAGGCTCTTGCTCATTTTCCTGCCCTGGTCGTCGCGCACGGTGCCGTGGATGTAGACGCGCCGGAAGGGGATATCGCCCATGAATTCAAACCCGGCCATAACCATCCGCGCCACCCAGAAGAAGATTATTTCCGACGCTGTCACCATATCGTGCGTGGGATAATAAAACTTCAGGTCATTGTTTGCCGCGGGCCAGCCGAAAGTGCTGAATGGCCACAGCCACGATGAGAACCAGGTGTCAAGCACGTCCTCGTCCTGGCGGATGCCGGTCTTGCCGCATTTTATGCATGTCGTGGGAACACATTTCTGCGCCCACTGGTGGCCGCAGGCGTCACAGTAGAAAATGGGAATGCGGTGGCCCCACCAGATCTGCCTCGAAATGCACCAGTCCCTGATGTTTTCCATCCACTCGAGGTAAACCTTTGTCCACCTGGCCGGTACAAACTGGACTTTTCCGCTCTTCACGGCTTCGATGGCTGGCAGGGAAAGCGGTTTCATTTTTACAAACCACTGCGGTGACAGGCGAGGTTCCACCACTGTGTCGCAGCGGTAGCAGTGGCCTACGGCGTTCTTGTGGTCTTCTATCTTCTCGATCAGTCCGGCGGCCTCGAGATCGGCAAGTATCTTTTTCCGGCACTCAAACCTGTCCATTCCGCTGTAAGGGCCGGCTTCTTCGTTCATCGTGCCGTCGCCGTTCATCACGTTTATTGGAGTCAGGTTGTGGCGCCGCCCCATCTCAAAGTCGTTCGGGTCGTGTGCGGGCGTCACCTTGACGACGCCTGTACCGAAGACCGGGTCGACAAAGTCATCTTTGATTACCACGAGTTCCCGGTTGAGAATTGGCAGTAGGATTTTTTTCTTGTCCAGCGTCTTGTAACGTTTGTCCTTGGGATTCACCGCCAGCGCAACGTCGCCCAGCAGTGTTTCCGGCCTTGTCGTCGCAACGATAATGTATTCTTCTTTTTTCTTTGTTTTCCGGCCTGTGGAGGGAGCTGCATCGGCAACAATTGGGTATTTGATGTAATATAATTTCCCATTGGAATCGACGTGGACGCTTTCTTCATCGGAAAGGGCGGTGTGGCAGCGCGGGCACCAGTTGATTATGTAATTAGCCCTGTAGATCAGGCCCTTGTTGTAAAGACGTACGAACACCTCGGCAACTGAGTCGCTGAGCCCTTCGTCCATGGTGAACCGTTCCCGGTCCCAATCGCACGAAGCACCCAGTTTTTTAAGCTGGTTGATTATAGTGCTGCCGTACTGTTCCCGCCACTCCCAGACGCGCCTGATAAAATCCTGGCGGCCGAGGTCCTTGCGGGACTTGCCTTCCTTGCGAAGGGCCTTTTCCACGACATTCTGCGTGGCAATACCTGCATGGTCGGTGCCGGGCATCCACACGACGTTTCGTCCCTGCATGCGTCGGCAGCGGACCATGATGTCCTGGATGGTGATGTTGAGGGCGTGGCCCATGTGGAGAATGCCGGTGACGTTGGGCGGGGGGATCACAATGCAGTAGGGATCCCCGCCGCGTGATGCGTCGCTGTGGAAGAGTTTCCGCTCCATCCACTGGCTATACCACTTGGCTTCAATTTGTTTCGGATCGTAATTCTTTTCCATTTTATCTTTCCGCAGATTTATCAGGGTAAAAGCTTACCCTGAGGGTTTGCCCCGAATGTTCGGGGTCATTTTATCCGGCGGTTTGAGTCAAACCGCCCTGCCTGATATTTACAAATGAAGACCGGGCGAGTCCCAACTCCAGGAGGTCGTGATGCCGGGTCGTCTTATTTCCTCAGCATCTTTTTGCCTTTGTGCCTCTGTGTCTTTGAGCCTTTTCGTTTCTTCTCTTCTTCCCTGAACAGTTTGTACTCAACGCTGTCGACGAGAGCTTCCCAGGAAGCTTCAATGATGTTTCCTGAAACGCCCACGGTTCCCCAGTTTTCCTCGCCGTCGCTGGACTCGATCAAAACGCGAGTTTTTGCCGCGGTTGCCTCCTCCGGATCGAGGATGCGGACCGAGAAGTCGGTCAGGAAGACTTTTGCTATCGCAGGATAAAACCTTACGAGCGCTTTCCTGAGGGCTGAGTCAAGCGCGTTGACCGGGCCATCGCCCTCGGCGGCCGTCTGTTCTATCTGGTTGTTGACCCTTACCTTGATCGTGGCCTCCGACATGCACGGCTCGTTCTTTCCGCGCTTTTCGACTATTACCCTGAAACCTTCCAGCTGGAAGAATGACTTATGTTCCTCCAGGACTTTCTGGACAAGCATCCTGAAAGACGCATCAGCCGCTTCGAAAGCGTATCCCTTCGACTCAAGGGCTTTCAGCGCGCTCAAGACATCTCGGGCTCCCCTGGTGGATTTCTCGCGCCCGACGCCGAGTTCTATTGCCTTAAGGAGAACGCTACTGCTTCCTGAAAGCTCGGAGACCAGTATCCGCCTCTCGTTTCCGACGGATTCCGGTTTGACATGCTCGAAAGTGCGCGGGTTTTTCTGTACGGCGTTGACGTGCGGACCAGCCTTGTGCACGAAAGCGCTCTGGCCGACGTAAGGCGCCCGCATATCGTGGCGAGCGTTCACAAGGTCATTCACAAACAGCGACAACTCCCTCAAACCTGCCAGCGATCCCTTATTCACGCAGGTCTTTCCCATTTTAAGTTCGAGCGTCGGCAGTATTGTGCAGAGATTGGTATTGCCGCAACGTTCGCCGTAGCCGTTTATCGTGCCCTGGACCTGTGTTGCGCCGGCGCGTACAGCTTCAATTGAGCTGGCAACGGCCAGACCCATGTCGTTGTGGACGTGTATTCCCACGGGTACCGGCAGGGCTTTCGCAACGTTGCTGGTTATGCAGAAAATCTCGTGCGGCATGCATCCGCCGTTGGTATCGCACAGTACGATACCGTCGGCACCGGCGCTGATCGCCGCCACCAGCGTTGACATTGCGCATTCCTGGTCTTCCTTGTAGCCGTCGAAGAAGTGCTCGGCATCGAAAAAGACTTCTTTTTTGCGGTCTTTAAGGAACCCGATGGTGTCGGCTATCATGGCCTGGTTTTCCGCTGTCGAGGTCCGGAGGACATCGGTGACGTGCAGTTTCCATGATTTGCCGACCACGGTTACAACCGAAGTGCCTGCCTTGATAAGGCTCTGCACCATCGGATCGCTGCTTACCTTTGTATTCGCCCTGCGCGTACTGCCGAAGGCCACGATCTTTGCGTGGGTGAGGTTTTCCTTCCTGATATCCCTGAAGAAATCCATGTCCTTCTGGTTGGAACCCGCGTAGCCGCCCTCTATATAATCCACACCGAACTTGTCCAGGCGTTTTGCGAGGGACATCTTGCCGGCGCTGGAGAAAGACACGCCCTCGCCCTGCGCTCCGTCGCGGAGGGTGGTGTCATATATAAATATCTTATTTCCTGATTTTTTCATGGGCGGGAACCATAGCAGATTGGTTTGAGTCTAGCAAGAGGACGCTGGAAAACCCTGAAAAGCCCGAATTGCGCCACATTAGATGTTACCGAAGGAGGGAAGGCATATAGGCATAATAAGAGCGGTTGCGCCATAATTGATGTTACCGAAGGGAAAGGAGCATTTAGTTATGGTGAGCCAGTCG
>Ga0172375_10004380_pt1 | contig 20876 bp, 13 predicted proteins | sample LakKiv1m_FD_114537 | JGI IMG/M metagenome (GOLD analysis project Ga0172375, IMG submission 114537) | Freshwater microbial communities from Kabuno Bay, South-Kivu, Congo - kab_092012_11.1m | ecosystem: Environmental > Aquatic > Freshwater > Lake | place: Democratic Republic of the Congo...
TTATTTCAACCCCAGCCCTTTAATGATCGCTTCGATCTTTTCATCAAGCTTTTTGCTTACGGCGGCGTACTCTTCCTTCGAATTTAGCTGGTCTTTCACACCAAAATAGAATTTAATCTTGGGTTCGGTGCCCGAAGGACGCATACTTATTTTGCTGCCGTCGGCTGTATAGTACTGCAAAACATTCGATTTTGGCAGATCGATCTTAGTTTCCTTTTTTGTAAGCAGGTCGGTTTCCTTGCCGGTGAGGTAATCTTTCATCACAACAACCTTCGAGTTGTTGATGGATTCCGGAGGGTTGTTCCTGAAATTCTCCATCATCTTCTGGATCTCCTCGGCGCCGGTTTTTCCCTTTTTGGTTATCGAAAGCAGGTTTTCCTTGTAAAAACCAAACTCGATGTAAATCCCGATCAGGATGTCGAAGAAGCTCTTCCGCTGGTTTGCCGCATAGGCAGCCACTTCGGCAATCATGGCACAGGTGGATACTGCATCCTTATCACGCACAAAGTCGCCAATCATGAAACCATAGCTTTCTTCACCACCGCCAATAAAAGTTTTCTTGCCTTCATTCTGCCTGATCACGTCGGCAATCCATTTAAAACCCGTTAATACATCGTAACATTCAACATTGAATTTTTTGGCAATATCCATGATTAACTCGGTAGTTACGATGGTTTTAACGATGTATTCCTTACCGGTGAGTTTACCTTTCTTAAGCCAGAGTTTAAGGAGATAATAAGTCAGCACGGTGGCTGTCTGGTTGCCATTGAGCAACACAAAATTGTCGTTAAAGTCTTTCACGGCAACACCAACACGGTCGGCATCGGGATCGGTAGCCATTACAAGGTCGGCATCTACCTTACGGGCTTTATCCAACGCAAGTTCGAGCGCTGCAGGCTCTTCAGGATTGGGTGATACCAGGGTAGGGAAATTACCGTCGTTGATATCCTGCTTATAAACTCTGAAAACGTTTTCGAAACCCAGACGCTCAAGGATGGCAGGAACAAGCTTTACGCCAGTTCCGTGCAGCGGAGTGTAAACAATCCTGAGATCCGATTGCCTGAAATTAGAACCCGGAGATACCGATACCCTTTCCACTTCGTCCAAATAAAGGTTGTCGATTTCTTCGCCGATGAAGGAAATGTTTTTCGCATTGCCTTTAAACTTAACGTCTTCAATCTTTATTTTTCCTACTTCATCAATCACATTTTTATCGTGCGGAGGTATCATTTGTGCGCCATCACTCCAGTAAGCCTTGTAACCATTGTATTCCTTCGGATTGTGAGAAGCGGTGAGCATCACACCCGTATGGCATTTAAGATGCCTGATGCTGAACGAAAGTTCCGGAGTCGGGCGAAGTTCATCAAAAAGAAAAACCTTAAATCCGTTTGCCGAAAATACATCTGCCGTGATCTGAGCAAAGTATTTGCTGTTGTTGCGACAATCGTACGCAATGGCGACGCGAAGTTCCTTTTCGGTGGGAAGAACTTTCCTGATATAATTGGCAAGCCCCTGAGTGGCCATTCCTACGGTGTATTTGTTCATCCGGTTGGTCCCGGCGCCCATGATTCCTCTCAAACCTCCTGTACCAAATTCCAGATCCTTGTAAAAGCTTTCGATAAGTTCGTCGGGGTTGTTATCGATCATATTGCGGACTGCATTGCGGGTTTCTTCGTCGTAAGTTGCTGATAACCACTTTTCGGCTTTATCAAGAATAGCCTTGTCGATTTTTTCCTTTGACATGATATCTTCGTTTTATGTGTTGTTAATTATTTTCCGAGAAAAATCACCGTAAAATTATATATTTAACTTTCGGAATGTGTTAAAAAGATTCATAAAATCAGTTAAACAAAGATAATTTTTTTCGGTGAAGACTAATTTCCATTCGATGTATTAATTACAGACAACTGCTATCCGGATGATAGTGATTGATTTAATTTATTGTAACGTTTTGATTATAAACCTAACAGGTTTTAAAAACCTGTTAGGTTTTGTTTTTATATTGCAGTTGTGATTTTTTTCTAATTTTATCCTTTTTTACGATTAAACACCAAATGACCGAAATCATCCATAACCCTGAAATAAAACTTGCATTCGATTTTGTTGAGTTTACCAACCGGAACATTTTCCTTACCGGAAACGCAGGAACAGGAAAAACAACATTCTTACACGAATTAAAGAAAAAGTCGCCAAAACGAATGATTGTCGTGGCTCCAACCGGCGTTGCTGCCATCAATGCAGGAGGCGTGACCATCCATTCCTTTTTCCAGATGCCTTTCGGCCCGAATATTCCTGACCAGTCCGACAAAGAAAACCTGGAAGAGTACCCCGGCAAAGCCCCCGATTCCGGTTACGGTATCAGGAAGTTCAGCCGCGAAAAGGTGCAGATCATGAAAAGCCTCGACCTGCTTGTGATCGATGAAATCAGCATGGTCCGTGCCGACCTGCTCGATGGCATCGACCAGGTTCTCCGCAAATACAAAGACCGCTATAAACCATTTGGCGGCGTTCAATTGCTTTTAATCGGTGACCTTCAGCAACTTGCCCCAGTTGCAAAGGAGGAAGAATGGGACTTGTTGAAGAAATATTACGACACCGTGTTTTTCTTCAGCAGCAAGGCTTTGCAACAGGCCGATTACGTGCGTATCGAACTCAAACACATCTACAGGCAGAAAGACGGAAAATTCATCGAACTGCTCAATAAAGTCCGCGATAACAGCCTGGATGTTGAAACACTCAGCGAATTAAATAAACGCTACATTCCGGGAATTGCACATAATTCGGCCGATGGATACATCATCCTTACCACGCACAACTACCAGGCAAAGGAGATCAACGAATCGAAACTAAAAAAGCTAAGTCCGGAGGTGCATACCTTTGTTGCGGAAGTAAGCGGCGAATTCCCTGAATATTCCTATCCCACCGATTTTGAGCTTAACCTCAAGATTGGCGCTCAGGTTATGTTTGTTAAAAACGATATTTCCCGCGATAAACTGTTCTTTAACGGCAAGATCGGAACCGTAGAAAGCTTTGATGAAGATACGGTTTATGTAAATTGCCCTGTTGACCCGGTTTCTATTCCCGTCGAGAGAGCCGAATGGGACAATGCGAAATATTCGATCGATGAAGAAACCAGGGAAATAAAGGAAACAGTTGCCGGTACCTTTTTACAGTATCCGCTAAAGCTGGCATGGGCCATCACGATACATAAGAGCCAGGGACTAACTTTCGAAAAGGCAATTATCGATGCCAATGCAGCTTTTGCCCACGGGCAGGTTTATGTTGCGCTAAGCCGCTGCAAAACCCTGGAAGGACTGGTGCTGAGTACACCCATTTCGTTCAGCAGCATAAAATGCGACGCCAAGGTGGCCCGGTTCAGCAAGGATGTGGCACAAAATCCTCCCGGCGAACAGGTGTTGACCCAATCGAAGAATGCTTACCAACAAGCATTGCTCACCGAGCTTTTCGATTATAATCCCATGCACCGTCGAATAAAATATCTTTTAAAATTACTCAACGAACATATTACAAGCATACATGTGGCTACCCGCGATGAGATAGCAGCCATGACCATTTCCTTAAAAAATGAATTGCTGGATGTTTCCGAAAAGTTTATGGCGCAGGCAAAATACCTAAGTGCGCAAGGCAACAACATCGAAGAAAATGCTATGCTACAGGACCGGATCATGAAAGCCAGCAACTGGTTTGCCGAAAAAACGCAAACCCTTGTTTTTGATGTGCTGAAAAGGATAACCATCGACACCGACAACAAGACGATCCGGAAATCGGTAAATGATGCGTTGGATTATCTCCGCCAGGAAACATGGGTAAAGTTAGCTTGTCTGAATGCCTGCAAGGCTGGTTTTGTTGTGAAAACCTATCTGGATGCAAGGGCTAAAGCTGCCATCGAAAAGGCTGTGGTTAAACAGCAAAATAAAAAGTATGCCGATTCGGCTCCCATGCATATCAAACATCCTAAACTTTATATCACACTCAAAGCTTGGCGGGATTCGTTGGCACACGAACAGGAGATTGATGCTTACCGTGTGCTGCCTCAAAAAGCAATCCTTCAGCTGGTAAGCAATTTGCCTGCATCGATGGCGGAAATCAAGAAAATTAAAGGTATTGGAACTAAAAAGTTCAGGCAGTTTGGCAATGAGATATTTGAAATCATTTCGGCTTATCGGGCCGAAAACCAGATGGAACAAATGCAGGACGAAACACCTAGACCTGAGGTTCCACACGTTGAAACCCTGAGTTCAAAACAAATGAGCCTTGAGATGTTCAATTCCGGTAAGTCAGTTGCCGAAATTGCGGCCATAAGGACGTTGAGTGTCTCAACCATCGAAGGTCACCTGGCACAATTTATTTTAAAAGGCATGCTGGATGTAAGCAAACTGGTTGCATCAGATAAAATAAAAATGATTTCTGAATATTTCAAATCCGTCGAAAACACGACATTAGGTGCTGCAAAGGCTGCTTTGGGCGATGATGTTTCTTATGGCGAACTGCGTTTTGTCCGTAATCACCTCAGGTTTGCAGACGAGTTAATGGATACGACCTAAAGGCATGCTTTTTACTGTTGTTCGGTTGACCATGTCGCAAAGATTTTATCCATTCATTGGTTTTTCTCTTCTGCGGCATGCCAGTCTCAATAATACTAATCGGACCGGTCAATCATCTGACCGATATAATATTTCATTACACTGTCGGGTATCCTTTCTCCCGATAAATAACCCAAAACTTTTTTTCATTGGACGTGTTTAAGACTATCATAATATTGTCGAATTTTGAACAAATTTTTTTAATCATGAAAACACTAAAATTATTAATATTGCTTTGCCTGATTCCGGGCTTGAATGCCGTTAATCTTCAGGCACAATCGTATTTTTCGGATAAAGTTAGCGAAATCTGGGCTACCTCCGGATTTAATGTTCCCGAATCGGCTTTTTACGACCGGGATAATGATGCGATTTATGTATCGAACATCAACGGAAAACCCTCCGAAAAAGATGGGAATGGTTTCATCTCTAAGATCGGACCTGACGGAAAAATCATTTCACTCAATTGGGTAACGGGTTTGAATGCTCCAAAAGGTATGAACATTTACAATGGGAAACTCTATGTTGCCGATATTGACCGCGTTGCCGAAATCGATCTGAAAACAGGAAAAATCATTAAGTTTTACCAGGCCAAAGATGCGCAGTTCCTGAATGATGTTGTAGCCGGTTACGACGGCGCCATTTATATTTCTGATACGGGAACTGGGGCTGTTTATCGCATCGTAAACGGTGAAATCGAAGAATGGATACGCAAAGGAACCTTCGCTGGGCCAAACGGGTTATATTTCGACTGTGGTTACTTGTTTGTGGGCTGTAAAGGCTCTATCCAGAGCGTCAATCCCAAAACCAAAGAAATTACCGAAGTCTCAAAAATCGACGGGAGTATCGATGGCCTGGAAAGGGATGTAGATGGAAATTTCATCTTTTCGGATTGGAGCGGGAAGGTGCAATTGCTTAAACCCGGCAATGAGCCTGTAGTTTTGTTTAACACAACCGTTTCAAAAATAAATGCAGCAGATATTCAGTATATCCGCGACAAAAAAATCCTCCTTGTACCCACATTTTTTGATAATCGTGTCGTAGCTTATCAACTCAAATAATGAAGATTCTTTCTGGGATCAGGGGTTAACCAGTAAGAATATCGAACATAAAACAGAACTTATCTCTTACCAATGTGAATCATAGGCCGGTATTATAAATTAGCGGCAAAAAAATACAAGGATTTTCGAACCAAAAAATCAAAAAAATGAAAGTAGTACAACGAATCGAAGATGCCGTTAATGCGTTAAATATTCCTGAAGGAAGCGTGATTTATACGGCTGGAAACGCGGCAACACCACAGGTAATTTTAAGGCATTTGGCCGAAGACAGCGAAATAAGAAACGTGAGTTTGTTAAGCGTTCTTTTATTGGGAAACCTTGGTCAGCTATTCAGCCATGAGACTTGTAAGCGCATCACGCACCGCGTCATATTTAATGGCCCACATTCCCGTGAAGCAATGAATACGGGTGGGGCAAGTTACCAGCTGATCCACCTTTCTGATATCCCCCGCCAGCTCAGGAGTTATCTGAAACCCAGTGTGGTATTCCTGAGCGTTGCCGGTCCTGACAACGGCGGAAACTTTAGTTTCGGGACAACTGTTGAAGGCTGTAAAGCTGCCGTGGAAGTCGCTAAATCACAGGGAGGAATTGTAATTGCCGAACGAAATGCCAAAATGCCTTTTGTGCTGGGAACCACGCTTCATAAAAGTGAGATCGATTTCCTCATCGATACCGATTATCATCTTCCAATCAGCCCGGTTCATGAGCCTGATGATCTTGCCAAACGAATTGCTCACATCATCACCGAACTTTATATTACCGATGGCTGCACTTTGCAATATGGCATCGGTGAAGTCCCCGAAGCAGTTACAGAGGCCATCATCAACAAAGGAATCAAGGATATTGGAATTCAAACGGAATTGTTTGCCGATGCCATGCGTAAACTTGTTATGAAAGGAATTGTGACCAATAAATACCTCGATTTCAATTTTTCGGTTGGGACGATTTTCCTGGCAAACGACAAATTCGGCTACGACTGGATGAATTTTAACAGTTCCATTCAAAGCCGGCCCTCCGATTTCACAAACCATATCCCGAATATCGCCAGACTTCCCAAAATGCTGGCCATCAATAGTGCTCTTGGCGTTGACCTTCATGGAAATATCTGGGCTGACTCACTGAATGCCACCAGCATCTATAGTGGAATTGGAGGCCAGGCTGATTTTTTACGCGGTTCATATCTATCAAACGGAGGTTTACCCATCATTGCCATGAAGTCGATCACTTCCAAAGGTGCCGCAAAGGTGATGATGAAAAGCCCTGAAGGTATCACCACAACAGCTATCGCCGCCGATCCTGTGGTTATTGTCACTGAGCAGGGAGCTTTTAATCCACGTGGTTTGAACATCGCCGAACATGCAGTAGGCATTGCCCATCTGGCTCAGCCTGAGTGCCGCGAAAGGTTATTGAAATATATTTACGATAGCCGGGAATACCACAAACCCCAGCAAGCGCTCAATGGCAAAAGCCCGAAAGGATTTACCTCGTATGAGGAGGTGAAGTAACAAAATCATTCAAAGAGTTTTGAGTTGTTTTGTTTTCGGGTTCCAGGTCTCTTATGTATTCGCCTTCTGTTGGTTTTTGAATTCTGGTTTAAAAGGTTTCGCATCTTGAAAGGCTGAAACATTTATTATAAGAGTATCTGGGCCCATTAGGCAACAATTTTACTCCGGTAATACCTTTTTGTTTTAGTATCAGCATATTCTTCCGGAGTCAAATTAAGGATGTCCATTGGGACTTTGAATTTTTTCATGGTTTGAATCTCTGGAATCATCGTAATTTCTGACCTTTCAAACAAATCCTTGTTTCTGAAATCCGGCGAAATAATGATTATGTCAATATCACTATCCTGATTCATTTTGCCAGTTATTGCCGAACCAAACAATGCAATCGAATCAAGCCGAAGGCCATGATTAATGAGCGCCTCTTTTAAAAACACGATGATTTCGTTTATTGCTGTTTTATCCATGATTGCACCTCCTTTGTTTGGTTTAAAATCAATTCTGTACGCTCCGGAGTGTAAGATGTAAAGAGTTTTCTCAGATCTTCAGGGTAACGTGTTGGAACTGAGATTTTATTTAACATAAAAAGAAAATCATATTGAGATGCACTTAAAGTGAGATTAATTTTTTCGACAAAAAAAAGCAAATTGTGTTATTTCGCGGGGAAATCATTTGTCGTTTTTACGAATAATCCTTTCAAGGCTTTTTCCAGACTTAAATGACACATGAAAATACAATAAATGTTTCTACCTGTTTTTAGCATATCAAATGCCGTTTCCAGGTCATAATCCGATTGAAAATACCATTCATTATATTTGCTGTCACTTTCCATGAGACAAAAATAGCTAAACATTTTCAAATGTAAAGGTTTCAACTATAAAATGGCTTAACCTTTACGATATTTGCCCTATCTTTGCAACGTGTTTATCAAATCAAAAAATAATAATCCAAAATGAAAAAACTTGCACTTATTTCAATCATGGCAATGTTTACGTTTGCACTAACTTCATGTGGTGGTTCGCAAACCTGCGAACAGCGCGAAGACCAGCGGGTAGGAATAATTCCCCAGGGAGTCGATTTCCAGACCCTGCCCGGTATCAATATGAAAACGAAATTAGATGAATTCGCAACCTTTAAACTTACAACCGACTTAAGCCATTTAAGCAATAAGGAAAGACAACTTCTGCCTTACCTCTTCGAAGCAGCCAAAATTATGGATAATCTTTACTGGAAACAATCACTCGGCAACAAGGAAAGTTTCTTAAGCAGAGTACAGGGAGAAGACGCAAAAAAATATGCAATGATCCAGTACGGCCCCTGGGACAGGCTCAGCAACAACGATGCTTTTCTTACCAACGTAGGCCCAAAACCTGAAGGTGCCAACTTTTATCCGCAGGATATGACCAAAGAAGAATTTGAGCAATTGGCCGACACCAACAAAACCAGCCAGTATACTGTAATCCGCCGCGATGATGAAGGAAAACTGAAAGTTGTCTGGTACCAAGATGTTTATAAATCTGAACTCGAAAAAGCTGCAACACTGATGCGTACCGCTGCCAACCTGGCTGAGGATCAGGGATTAAAGAAATATTTAACGTTAAGAGCTGATGCTTTGCTTAGCAGCAATTACCTGCCCAGCGACTTAGCCTGGATGGACATGAAGGATTCAGATATCGACTTTGTAATTGGTCCCATCGAGAACTATGAAGATGCATTGTTTGGTTACAAAACAGCTTTCGAATCATTTATCCTGATCAAAGACAACGACTGGAGTACCCGGCTTCAGAAGTATTCAGCCATGCTCCCCGAATTACAGGGTGAAATTCCTACTGATCCAAAATTTAAAACCGAAATACCCGGCTCCAATTCCGATCTGAATGTTTACGACGTGATTTACTATGCCGGCGACTGCAATGCCGGAAGCAAGACTATTGCCATCAACCTGCCAAACGACCCTGCAGTTCACGTTAAAAAGGGTACGCGTAAACTTCAGCTTAAAAATGCCATGCAGGCAAAATTTGATAAGATCGTGGTTCCGATTGCAAACATCGTTATCGATCCCGCTCAACGTAAACATGTAACTTTTGATGCCTTCTTTTCGAACACGATGTTTCATGAAGTGGCACATGGGATGGGTGTAAAAAACACAATCAACGGGAAAGGTTCTGCACGTGAGGCTTTAAAAGAAACTTATTCCTCGATCGAGGAAGGAAAAGCCGATATTATGGGACTTTGGCTTGTAACCAAACTCCGCGAAAAAGGAGAAATTACCAACGGTGAACTCATGGACAATTATGTTACTTTTTTTACAGGAATCTTCCGGTCGAGCCGTTTTGGTACCGCAAGTGCTCATGGTAAAGCCAACATGATGCGTTTTAACTTTTTTGCTGAATACGGCGCATTTACCCGTAACAGCGACGGTACCTATACAGTAAACCTCGAAAAAATGAAAGAAGCAGTTAATTTATCTGTCGATAAAATCATGGTTCTCCAGGGAGAAGGCGATTATGAAGCCTGCAAAAAATGGATCGAAACCGATGGCGTGGTTCGTCCCGACCTGCAGATCGACCTTGATAAAATTAACCAGAGTGGCATTCCTGTTGACATTGTTTTCGAACAAGGCCCGGAGGAATTGGGTCTGAAATGATAAACTTGCCGGAATACCGAAATGAAAACCCGGTCAGCTGTGGCTGGGTTTTTGTTTTCACATGATCATTCGTCATATTAAATGAAGTTTTTACAATCAACTAACGGTATTTTTACATTTTAAAAATGAGAAGTTCAAAACTCAGGATCGTGTTTCTTTCACTCTTTGCAGTTTATTCGATCACATCCTATGGTCAGGCCGATGATTTGTTGATTACCAATCTGCCCATCATATTGATTAATACAAATGGCCAAACCATTCCCGATGAACCAAAAATCACTGCACAAATGGGGATAATTTACAACGGTCCCGGTGTGATGAACAAGCAAAACGATCCTTTGAATAATTATAATGGGAAAATTGGTATCGAGGTACGCGGACAGTCGACGCAAATGTTTCCAAAGAAATGTTATGGTTTGGAAACGCGTGACGAATCGGGACAAAATATGAACGTGTCTTTACTTGGCATGCCCGAAGAAAACGACTGGATATTGTATGCAACCTACACCGACAAATCCATGCTCAGGAATGCGCTTACTTTTTCGCTATACCGCAACATGGGACGATACTGTAGCCGCATGGCTTTCTGCGAACTAATCCTCAATGGAGAATACATGGGTGTTTATATCCTGATGGAAAAAATTAAAAAAGATGAAAACAGGGTAAACATTGCTTCACTAAATCCTGATGAAGTATTTGGTGATGATCTTACCGGAGGATACATCATTAAAGTTGATAAAATATCGCCTGGCTATCAAAATGGAACTGACGGCTGGATTTCGAGCCCTTCACCTTCCTATCCCAATGCAATGGATATCATTTTCCAGTATTATTATCCCGAAGCAGGAAACCTCGTCGTTCAGCAAAAAAATTATATCAAAGACTTTATTTTTTATGCTGAGAAAAACTTAATAGGCGGTAATTTTGATGACCCCGTATTGGGTTACAACAAGTATTTTGATGTTGGCTCATTTATTGATTTTATGATCGTTAATGAATTGTCGAAGGAGGTTGACAAATATCGTTACAGCACATTTTTTTACAAAGAAAAAAACAGCGATGGGGGTAAGCTCTTTGCAGGTCCGATCTGGGATTTCGATCTTGGCTATTCCAACGTTGACTATTGGACGCCGGGGACACAATATACAGGATGGCTCTATAGTATGGTTGAGCCTGTTGACTGGAGTATCATGTATTGGTGGAAGCGGTTGATGGAAGACCCTTATTTCAGAAATCTGTTAAAAACAAGATGGACAAAACTCAGGCAAAATGAACTCAGCAATGCAAGAGTTAGTTTTATGATCGATTCGATAACCACATATATCAACGATGCCCAACAACGCAATTATGTTCGCTGGCCAATATTGGGTGTTTATGTTTGGCCGAATTACGACTGGCAAAATAATTCATATGCCGATGAAGTCGCTTTTTTCGAAAACTGGTTAAATCACCGCCTTACCTGGATGGATAACAATATAACAGGAACCATCCTCCAACCTTGGGCAAGTATCGCGGAAAGTGAAACCGGTATTCATTTGACCCTCCACGGTGATTATTTTAGCCGCACCGTTTTGAAAAAGAAGTATTTCACGCTCAATGATGTTCCACAGAGTGTTAAAATTGACACAGTAATTTACCTGAATCCCTGCGAGGCATTGATAAAACTCGTGGGAAATATTTCGGGAAATGGCGAATTGTCGGTGACCTTGAACAAAAAGTTAATCAACACTTTTAATGCAATTACTACCAATGCATTAGAAACCTCCGGACTTACACTTTTGCAGGAATATACACCGGAAATAAAGATCTTTTCAGCCAGCAAAGTTCTGCATATCGAAACCGACCATCCACAACTGCTTGAAGAAAAAGTTGGGATTTTCGACCTGATGGGACGTCAGGCCAGCGTTTTCATTATCAACAAACAAAATGAGAATTCGATATCTTTAAACCTGCATCCAGGGAAATATATCGTCTGGCTGATTTTCGATAATCAACCACAAACCCAACGTATTATGATTGGTCGGTAGATCTGTTACGCCTTGCGTTGATGAAGCTTTTAATGTAAACAAATGCAGCGATAATACCCCAACCTATCATTATTCCAACCCTTATTACAGCCATTGAATCGTTGCGGCCAATGGCTCCTGTTAATGGTTTAACCAAAGCGATGATGAGGATAAATGTCAGGATTACCACGATGTGGGCTACGGTTTTATTTTCAGCTTTCATCTTTAGGGTTAAAGCAAGAAAAAGCAATCCAAAAAATACGGGAATTAATGCTGTCGGTGAAGGATTTGCTGAACTCACATACCCGGTCAGGCTGAAAAGTATGAGGAGGAACCCATAAATAAAATTTGCAACGTAAGGTTTCATGATCGAATTTTAACTGTAAAACAATCTCAGGAAGAAAAGGTTGAAACACGATAAAATAAAACATTGATTACTTTTGCCGCGGTTTTAAAGAAATCGATAGCACAAACTAATGTTCACGAGCGAACACTAAAGTTTTACAATCGAACTAAAAGAATAGTTATAAAATGTGTATTTAATATTTTGTAGCTGAAAAACAACAATTTATATCGATTGGTATGATTTTAGGAAAAGCACGAAAACATTAATTTAAATTACATCAAATATTTACGAACTAACTAAAAATTACAAAATGAAAAAACTTTTTTTAACCTTCCTTACTGCCATAATGCTTGGCTTTGGTACGTTTGCAGCTTCACCTGTGCCGGATGAAGGCATGTGGCTGCCAATGTTTGTTGAACGGCTCAACTGGACTGACATTCAAAAGATGGGGCTCAAACTTACACCTGAGGAACTTTATAGCATTAACCATTCAAGCCTGAAAGACGCAGTTGTTGGTTTGGCCAGCGGAAGTGCCCCTAATGGGTATTTTTGCACCGGAGAAATTGTATCTGATCAGGGTTTATTATTTACAAATCACCATTGCGGTTATAATGTTATCCAAAATCACAGCACCGTTGAACATGATTATCTTACGGACGGATTTTGGGCGATGAAAATGGAAGATGAACTGCCTAATCCGAGTCTTACTGCCTCTTTTCTGATAAGCATGGAAGATCTGACCGCCAAAATCCTGCCAGAATTAAATGACACATTATCACCAGCCGACAGGGCTAAAAAAGTAAGAGAAATCGTAAAACCAATTAAAGAAGCCGCTTCTGAAAACGGGAAATATGATGTTGTTGTAAAAAGCTTTTATGAAGGCAACGAGTATTATATGTTCGTTTATCAGACATATAAAGATGTTCGCCTGGTAGGTGCCCCACCGGAATCGATTGGTAAGTTTGGTGGCGATACCGACAACTGGATGTGGCCACGCCAAACCGGAGATTTTTCCATTTTCAGGGTGTATTCGGCTCCCGATGGCTCGCCTGCAGAATATTCGAAAGACAATGTTCCTTTCAAACCAAAACATTATTTACCAATTTCATTAAAAGGGTATCAAAAAGATGATTATGCAATGGTTTGGGGATATCCAGGCAGTACCGAACGCTACCTTACCTCCTATGGTGTCGATTTTGCCGTTGAAAAGAAAAATCCTGCCATCGTCGATGTTTTTGGCAAAGTACTCGAAAATATGAAAGTTTACATGGACTCTGATCCTGAGCTGCGGATTAAATATGCTTCAGATTATGCGGGTATTGCCAACTCGTGGAAATATTTTATAGGCCAGACCAGGGGTTTGAAAAAATTAAATGTGAAAGGCGAAAAGGAAAAAATTGAACAGGATTTTACAAACTGGGTAAATTCCAGTCCCGACCGTAAAACAAAATATGGTGAAGTACTCGAAAATATTAAAAATGGCTATGAAATGATGACCGACAAAGTAACTCCTTTTTATTACTTAGCTATTGGGTCGGGTCAGATTAACATGTTCCAGCTACCACGGCAAAGTATGCAACTGAGTTCGATGCTCGAAGAACCAAAAGAAAACAAAGCCGCGATCGAAGAATCTGCCAAAGCCATGAAACAAAGTGCTGAAGACTTTTTTACCGACTTCAACCCAGAAATGGATAAGGATCTCATGAAAAGCATGCTTAGAATGTTTAAGGCAAAGCTTTCACCTGAGCAACTTCCCGGAATATTTGTGACCATTAATAAAAAATTCAAAGGAAATATTAATGCCTATGTGGATCACATGTACGAAAAGTCGATGTTTGGCAATAAGGAAAAACTATTGAAATTCCTTGATAAACCTTCCAGGAAAAAACTGGATAAAGACCCAGCCTTTGTTGCAGTGAATGACTTTATGGGAAATATGATGAATTACCAGGGGGAGTATTCAAAAGGGCAGAATATGGTCGATCAAAACATGAGATATTTTATTGCCGCTCTGCGTGATATGCATCCCGATAAAAAATATTTCCCTGATGCCAACTCAACCATGCGCTTTAGCTATGGTACTGTTGAGGATTATTATCCTGCCGATGCTGTTCATTACGATTATGTTACACACTTAAAGGGTGTCATGGAAAAAGAAGATCCTGAAAACCCTGAATTTATTGTTCCTGCAAAACTCAAGGAACTTTACAAAGCCAAAGACTTTGGTCAATATGGCAAGGATGGCCAATTGATCACATGTTTCCTCACCACCAACGATATAACCGGCGGGAACTCGGGAAGCCCGGTAATGAATGGCAATGGTGAACTCATCGGCCTTGCTTTCGACGGAAACTGGGAAGCCATGAGTGGCGACATCGCATTTGAACCCGAATTGCAACGCACCATCAATGTTGACATTCGCTATGTACTTTTCATCATCGATAAATTTGCAGGTGCCAAAAACCTGATTGATGAATTGACGCTGGTTAAATAAACCAGGCCTGTTCTTAACATTCAAAAAGCCCTGTAGCCTCTGGTCGCGGGGCTTTTTGATAATATGACATCCTTAATCCGACACTTCCTTTTTGAACTTATCTATCAGATAATGTGAAATACGATCTAAAAAAAATTTCACTCAAAAAGACTGATAAACAGAAGAAAAATAAAGAATTGTTTAGGGATATAGAAAAAAACCGTGTAGCTGCAGCCCCACGGTTTCAAAAAAAAATCAATAGTACTGCCTAAATTTGTTATTCGATAGTTACACGTTTAACGAACATACCATCAGCAGTTTGGACCTGGAAAAGATACAATCCGGCCGCAAAACGAACAGTATTTATATTCATGATTTTTGAATTGCCATTGATGTCATATACAAGTTGCCTTTCATGATTATAAACCCTGATATTCCCAATGTCCTGGCTGGCTTTAATCGTAACTCTGTCATTTGCCGGATTGGGATACACATTCAGTTCAGGTATTTTTGGTAAAGCATCACCAACACCTGTAATCTCATAGGCCATCTTACTGGTTCCCTGATAAATTTCTTTGGTATCCATGTTCTCGATAAATACAATAATTTCACAGTTTTGGAGTACATAATTATCTTCGATGGTAATGGCGGTATTCCAGGTATGACTGGTTTGTGATGAAAAATCAATCGGAAGACCCATGGCATCCGGATAGACGTTGCGGGCAACGAAATACTGATTTTCGTTCCCGGGCGACACAAGATCAGTTTCGGTAAGAACAACGAAACCTGCAAGATTTTCGGTGCTATTCCCATTTTTTATGTCAACGGTTGCTTCAACATTCAATTCGGTTACATCCACATTTGTAATCGAAATATGCACTTCATAATTTGAAGGATAAGGAACACGCTCCAGCATAACGGGTACGTAATAAGGATAACTGGTGGGGTCGTAACCACCGATAACATCCTTCCAGCCATCAAACCATACGGTGGGATAACCTGTAATACCGTACCATCCATCTCTGACCATTCCTTGTGGAAATTCAAACTCATCGCCATTGTGCCATGCAATGATTGCAAGTGACTCAATGTATTCCTGATGCAACTGGTTCAATCCTACAGCTGCATACGGGCAGAACCCTCACCACGTGCCGGTGAAGAACTCCGCAATTACTTTTTGCCTGGGCTGATCGGAGAAAGCAATGGTCATTTCTTTACAGTCATCGCCCGGGATTTCGTCACCGCTAAGTGCAGTGCAAATCTCAACATCATACGCCCCAACTTCCACAGTCCAGGTATCAAATTCAACCTGAACGGTTTGACCCATCGCCAAATCAACCACCTGCACAGTAGAAGTATATCCTGTTGATTCAACGGTCATGGTAACCGGGAAATCAATGGTTTCGACCCCCATGTTGGCAACTGTTGCCTTTGGGATTATATCACCGGTCAACATAACTGATGCCATGTCGATGTGGGTCACACTCGCATTGTAATTTATTGGTGTGCCGGTAATTTCGATGTTGTAATCCTCCCATTCGCCATAGGTAAATGCAGCACATGGATCAGGGGAGGAAGGATCGATCCAGTTTGAACCAATACGCAACCTGTGTATACCTGGCAAAACTGCACCGGGAATGGTTATTTCAGTTTCTATCAATACTCCGGATGAAGCCAGTTCGAAATCGGTAAGTATTCTTTCCATGTCCGAAAAAGTGGTATCGTTGTTAAAGTCGATCCACATACTTACCATCTGTTCGGAATAACCCGTCTTGAAGGATGCTGTATAGGTAGAACCAATTTCTGCACTTCCCTGCATTGTAGTAAAATTACCATATCCGCCAATGCTGCATCCGGAATTCAGGTTTGAAATACCAGCAAACATAAAATCCGTAAACCCATCACCATAGCTGCAATTGGCTGCTGGAATACAGTACTCGGCTTTGCAGGCGTCAGTAATTTCAGGTACTACCTGCTGAATCTCAAGCTTGTGTTTTGCCACGGCCATTAGTCGCTCCTGCAATCCTGAGTTGCCCGACCGGGCATTTACCTGCGCCATCATGTTACCGGTAACAAAAATGGCCAGGATAAATGTTAGAAATGTAATTGTCTTTCTTTTCATAACAAATGGTTTAATTAATACTAATTGAATACTATGTAAGGTTGAATTTCATAGTCATTTAAACTTCAATGAAAAGAATAAATCCCGTTTCAGGATAGAACATTTATCCAATTTAAAACTATCTGTATTCACCTTCATTCGAAAATGGATTCTTGCTGTTGGATTCGACGTAAAATTATGAATAAATCAAGATAAATCATTAAGAATGAGTAAAAATATTATTTTATCGGCTCAGCTGCAGTAAAATTTATATTACCAGAATTAAAAAGACCAGGGTGTTGTAATGTTTGGCATTGAGCTCTGCTGAAACACCCGGTCTGCTTGGATATTAACCATCCGTTTTTTATTTTGGATAATTGCGGATGCACAAAAAAACCTCATTCATTACCTGAACCCGGATAAATAAAACAACCCTTTTCATACAACCAAAAAGCCCGGCAACCAAAGGTCACGGAGCTTTTTGATGAAAAATTGTTTGATTAGAATCCTCAAAAACAAAAATCAGGATTTGGGCATCGTTTAACTCAATATGGAATACGCCGTAATACTGCCTGATTATTTAAATCAACAGGCCATATCAAAGGTTTGAAATTAATATAAGTAACATCCATTAAAAGGTCTGTGAAATCTGCAAAAATCATTGCCTTACCATCAACAAATGACTGAATATCTTTACTTTCACCTCTAATAACATTTATTTCAGCGATGCTGTAAAAATTATTGCCCGCAGGGAAAATGGCACGCGTCCAGGAATCTCCGTATGGATCAAAAAAGTCTATTATACAGTCTGAATATTCGAGAAATGTACTTTGATCCCACAACTTTATTGTAATTGGATGGCTAGCTTGGTAACCTTCCGAAAGATCACCCAGAACGTTGAATGCTATCAGTGATACGTTAAATGCTCCCGGAACCGGAGATTCAGTTAATGTTTCAACGCCCACTATTTTCTCACCATCCAAAACGGCAAGCTCATCTCCCGGTTCTAAACCGACTCCGCCAATACGGGCAAGACTAATGTACATTGTCCAGGTGTTTTCAGCAGCATTCCCACCAATCCATTCAAAGTGTTTACTTTCGATGCGGTGGTTTTTAATAACATCATTTTTATATGTTGAACCGCCTTCGTCTGTACAAGGGTAAACAAGCACATCCGGTGCATTCATTGTTACAAGATAACCTTCACCCGGATTGCAATTACCAATCTGATTTACCCAGTTTGGCCCTACCTTGGCAAGTGTTTTCCCGACAGTATTTTTTACGAGTTTTAAATTCGGCTTAATATTATTAAATGCTGTTGAAGCATTTATCGGTACTGTCGATAGAAAAGGCACAATTTTAGTTCCACTGACTGGAATTGGTGTATTACAAGGAATTCTTGGTGGTGGGGTACCACAAATAGTAAGTGTAGCAGGGCAATTCATTGTAACGATATATCCTTCGGTTGAAATCCAGTTTCCAATCTGATTAACCCAATTGGGGCCTACCTTTGCAAGGGTTTTCCCTACGGAATTTTTCGCAAGTTTCATACAGGTGAGAACCGGAGTCATAATATTTTTAAAATTAACATCGACAGGGTTTATGTATGTTGAGATGAATTGCGTCCCGGTTAATAAATTAATATCCTGACAACATTTGATAACTGAAATTACAAAACTGCAGGAATTTGAACAACCAGTACCAGGATCGGTGTAGGTGTATGTGATGGTTTGATTTCCAGCTCCGGCAATTGCCGGCGAAAATATATTACTTGAAACTCCGGGGCCGGTGTAAATGCCGCCGGCCGGATTTCCGCCGGCTAAAGCAAAAGGAGTTGAATTTGAGCATACTTCATCAGGATAAGTTGGGCAAGTTACTACCGGAAGAGGGATAACCGTAATGGTAAACGTGCAATAATCCGAACAACCAGTCGTCGGATCGGTGTAGGTATATGTTATTGTATGAATTCCTGTTCCGGCAACTGAAGGGGAGAAAATCCCACCGATCACACCGGGACCTGTATACCCTTCCCCAGCCGGAGATCCGCCTGTTAATACAAATGGATCCGTATTCAAACAAACAGGATCCGGGTAGGTTGGACAGGTAACAACAGGGAGTGCCTTAACGATGATAAGAAATGTACAGAAATCAGTATGACCTGTTCCGGGATCGGTATAAGTATAGGTAATCGTATGTATACCAATTCCTACAACTGCCGGGGAAAAAATATTACCGGAAACCCCCGGTCCTGAGTATTCACCTCCTAAAGGCAAGGCTGCACTTAATACAAAAGGTTCAGCATTTAAACATACTTCCATGTCATCCGGACAAATGGGCGCTGCCGGTTCAAGAAAATTCCAGCCGGTATTATTTCCAAGATCAAGTGAACTGTAAAGATTAAAGACAGCATTGCCTGTTGCACTCATGTCTTTGAGACGAACAAAATTGCCTTCAACCAATCCTGAAGCTTTGTAAAATGTTGCCTGGATGCCATCTGTGGTAGATTGGAAATAAATGGGATTATCTACTGTCCCCGAAAACACTAAATCATCGATAATTGTCTGGGTATTGCCGGATTTTGCAAGAAATGTTTTTCCTGCTGTGAATGTAAGGGTACTGAATGAGTTAGTGCCATTAATGATTCCATCATTCATAAAAGCAACGGTTCCGAATAGATTTGTACCATCAGTTTCACCATCTCCGGTAAAAATCACATTGTTGTAACTTCCTGAGCCATCTATTTTTCCTTCACCATTGAAAATAACCGAATTAAAGGTATCATCGCTGTTTAATATTGAATTCCCACCAGGGTTTTGGAATAGCACCTGGTTGTATGTTAAATTGCTTAATCCGGTACTCAGAAAATTACCACCTGTTGCGATGATGCGTATCTCTGATGTTTCTGGAGTAATTGTGAAATTATTTCCGGTAACATTCCAGGAACTCAAGCCGTTAAAACTGATATTTAAAACAGAAGAACCCATAATTATTGCCCGTTGATTGTTATTGGATGAATTAAACTGGCGACAACTTACTGTCTGGCTATTGCTGTTCAACGTGCCAAAATCAAGATAAAGATCAAAAATACCAAGATTTAGTGCATCCTGCAACACCCAAATGCCTCCATCACCATAAAAATGGATATCATTGCCAAAGCTTTTACCTGACATGGTGACTGTATAAAACGATTTGCCAGGGTTACCTCCTTCAAAATATACTTTTCCGGAGAAAGCAAAATTCATTTCAGGAATTATTGTAAATGATCCGTAAACATGTAATATGTAGGCGTTGGATAATGCAGTAAATGTTGGCCCAAAAGCAGCTCCTGACCAATCCATGTTCCGACATCCGGCTTCAGTAACATTCACAAATACAGCCTGACTGGTTTGAGTAAATGAATTTTCATCAAATAGCACATTATCTGATTGCGTAGGCACACAATATCCGCCGGCACCGCCACTTTCAGCAGCCCAGTGGTTTACATCGTTCCAGTTTCCTGAACCACCAACCCAATAAAGATCCTGGACGCTGACCGGGTTAATGGTCCATCCTGTATTGTTGCCCAGGTCGACTGAATTGTTGGCAATAAATGTGGCTCCTCCAGTGGCATTGATACCCTGAAGACTTGTTTTATTAATCGTAACCGTTCCACTATCTTTACTAAGGTTTGTTTGCACAGTGGTAGAACTCGACAGGATGGCAACGGGAGCAGAGCAGTTTCCATTTGCCACCAAATCATTTTGGATAATCTGGGTTTTGCCTGATGTAAGTGTGTATTGATTTCCACCAGTAAATTCAAGTGTTCCGAAGGTATTATTACCAGTTATTACACCACTCCCATTCATGAGTACCTGTCCATAGGTACCGTTGTTATTAATTGTTCCGGTGGAATTAAAGAAAATTCCGCTGATATTATTGTTATTGTCATTAATAACGCCTGCACCGGCAAAATACATGCTGTTAACCGTATTCCCACTGTAAAGCCGGCTGGTGCCTGTACTGTTAAAAGTTATATTACTAATGTTTCGCAGTTGCTTAAAGTCTTGTAAACACTAAAAAATGTTTTAAAAAAAAGCAGCATAGTTGATTGCTAATAAAATGATATTCATTATCTTAGCAAAGTTTTCCAAACATTACAA
>Ga0172375_10004382_pt1 | contig 20868 bp, 19 predicted proteins | sample LakKiv1m_FD_114537 | JGI IMG/M metagenome (GOLD analysis project Ga0172375, IMG submission 114537) | Freshwater microbial communities from Kabuno Bay, South-Kivu, Congo - kab_092012_11.1m | ecosystem: Environmental > Aquatic > Freshwater > Lake | place: Democratic Republic of the Congo...
ACGATCTGGAGGTACTCGTATTCACCGCTTTTCTGTACACTACGTTTTCTCCGAATAAACATACCATATGGAGTGCATCCAAAATGAAATACTGTCAAGTATAATCGCAGAAGATACCCGATAATCTAGGCACTACATTTCACACACCAGACAAAAACCACCCCGCGTAATTACAACACCTTACAGAACCATACAATGACCAGCCTCAACAATTATAACCACTTATGCACTGCTCAATTGTGGGACACTGTCGAAGATGAGTCTGACAGAGACGATCTAATGTCCTATTCAATTGTTTGTCGTGAACCGGCTGATGCCGAGAGGCCGATTTCACGCACCAGTCCAGCTGGTCGGGGGGACCGTTGTTGGCCCAGGTCTTGGCTTTCCGTGACTTCAGCGTTCAGTTAATAGACACCCCAATAAAAGCATGAGCCGTGCCGGAAAACACACCCCACGTCTGGACAACGATATCCTGAGAGGCATAATTTTCCCTAGAGAATACTGGCGACATTGGTCTATTCTGACATTTCCTAAAAGAGGAGGCAATGCAGTAGGATTTAAAGTGGAACGGCAGTATGATACCAGATAGCATACATTCAATAAGCCCATAAATTAGTGACGCAAGAATATGGTGACGACACTTGACAGGAAATATGATAGGAGTCATATCACAAATGTGAGGCTCATTCCAGAGGACCGTTTTTGTCAGCCAAATTCCGGTGATGGCGCCATGGCACGAAACAAGCGATTACATGAATTCGGTTCATAGCCTGAGGCGGATAGTGTTCACAAGACGTGGGTAAAACCTTTATCCAGACAAGGCATTGAGAATCTCTCTGGCCAATCAGATGAGAAATCCGACTGTGGTCAGAGAGGAGTGGGAGAAGCATGATACAGCAGCAAACGAACAACGATGAACAAGAGAATCAACCTTCGACAATAACCGACGACTCACACTCCAACCATGTAGACTTACAGATAAGGAATTTGTGAAAAGAAATGAATCCGACGATGAGATCACTTACATTCTGGAAAGGATGGGCCCGGTCATCGGAGAGGCCCTGAATCGCGGTCAAGGGAAATGGAGGGCGCAGTTAACTGAGGAAATCAGTGCCAGCGTTGAGCGGAATGTAGTCCGGTCTCTAGAGGACCGACTCACACTCCTTTTAGAAAAGTTTCTTGATGACAGGTTTGACCAGCGGAAAGATCGGGTAATTGAGAACCTCTTTGCCTCCATGCTCAAGCCTAACAGTCAATTCTTTACGAACCTGAAACCTCTGGTGGTTCAGATACTCGCCGAACGGTTCCACAGGAACCTTCCGATGAATTATCGGGATATGATTCAGTTGATCGCAGAGGAACAAGTCCGATCTGGCATGAGTTCCCTTCTGAAGCCGGGAAGTACGTTTGAGAAGGATGCAGTGCCAATCGTGTCAAGCGTTGCCAAAGAGTGTTTGAGAGAGGAGCTGGGCGCTCTTCTGAACTTGGCGGCCAGCGAGGCAGCATCTGGTCCCATGGAGCGGATAAGTGCCACTGTAGACCCTGACACTGCGGATCAGATGAGGGCTCTGGGAGGAAACTTCAGCGAACACGTCCGAAATGCTTTGAACGTCTATCTGAAAGCACTTGAAGGTCAAGGACGATGATGAAGATTTTTGATTTACTTCATCCTGACTACTTTCCAACCCGAGGAGAATTGATGAAAGCACGATGAATGGATGCCTGAGTTCATCGTCGGTATGGGAGAGGCGTATCTATGTTGATTCGACCCCGGCGAAGAGAGGTTGTCAAGAGAGGTGCTAAAATGACCCAACTTCTGACGGTGTGACTTGTAAAGGTATCTGTAATTCCAGAAAACCTTCAAGATCAGATGGCGAAAGAATTGCGGGAGGAAATCCCATGGGAGGCTCGTTGGGATGGCGCCTTGGGTGCCTCTGAGGAGATGTTTGAATAGCCGGCTAAGAAAGTCCTGCGGGAATACAGGTAGGAACGGCCATGAGCGATAGAACCATGATAAATTGGCACCAAGGGCTGCGCCTGGGAAGCATTAAGAGACGCTACCGGCGTTTCCGAGAAGATCACATGACCCCCTGTGAATTGGAAACCAACGCATACGAACTCGAAGACCAAATGGATTATGACGACTATTGGAATCCTTGGAACCCTGCCGGTGAAGACTATTATGATTACATCGGTCTCATCTGTCTGATGAATGGACTGAGAAATGTAGCTTTCCAAAAAGCGGGGCGCCGCTTAGATGTGAGAAGTGCATTAGGCGAAACCTTCGACTTTGTTTTGCCTTCTACGGAAGCTCCTCCCAGGACTCCCCCTGCTCAGGCCTATTTACCGAAAGACCTTCCCCGGTTTTTGTCAGATGAAATGCGCATGATGAATCATGTCTATCCCATAAGTGCTGATGATACAGGCACTGAAAACCTCCGTTTCGCATTGGAGGCGATTAATGCAGGAGACCTGGACATTATGATAAAGCTTATTGCGTCGAGGGAATCGCGGAACAGTTGGCATCGTAATGCTTTCGAAGGTCTCGAAGGATCGTTATTGATGGCCTTGATTCTCGCTCCTTTTTGGGTGAGGCCTCTGTCGGGCTGGACAGATAAGCCTTCAACAGGTGGGGAAAGCATTCGGTCATTAGTCGATTACCTTTTTGTGACCTATCCTGTGCCGGAGTTCCTATATGGGAATTGGCTGACAGAACGTGATCTGCCCACAACCAAATGGATGTGCTGGTTTGTGCTTCTCGGGCAAGGGGCTAACCTGCATCAAGCAACAGAACACTTTACGGAATGGGTAATTCCAAAAAGCTTCGTCCAGTACTTGTACCAGGCTCCGCCCGATCTTACGCCCCTTGAGGCATGCATATGGGCGGAAGTGCATCGGTTGGGCGGTTCGGAGGTGGAATTCCAAAGACTCAGGGAGCATGGAAACTATTTATGGGATCCCACGAGCAAGCACGAACGAGATCTTAGATACCAATCTTTTTGGCGTGACACAGTACGCTGGCTCACCCGACATCGCGAGGAACTGACCGATCAAATGTGCCACCTCATACTGGAGTGGGCCTCGCATATGTTCGGGATGGACCAGCGTGGGCAATTTACATTGAGGCATCGCAGTCCTCGAAACACATATGAGGCTGCTGAAAGATTTTATGAAACTCAAAGGAATCCTTTGTACATGAAGTGGTGTAGTCACGGATGGGACTGGGAATATGTAGGTCAGAACGAGGACGTTTGGTTGATCCAGGAACTCACGGCTGGCTATCAACTTCGGGAAGAAGGGCGTGCGATGGCTCACTGCGTCGAAAACTATATATCAAGATGTTGCGCAGGACTCGATTCGATCTTCTCGCTTACTGTAAATGGTGAGCGACGCCTTACTATCCAGGTGAACCCTACTCGCAAGAGCATTGTCCAGGCCCGAGGATTCAGAGACCGCGAGGCAACTCCTGAGGAGAACATAGTCCTTAGTGCCTGGCAGAAAGAAGTGCTGCACAGATAGGCCGACACCGCCGGAATTGGAGCCTACAAGTGATGTGGGCCGAGGAATCGAGAGTCACTGAACAAGACCTTATTCCTCTCAATTTCCTTTTCGTGCCGGACTTTTTTCATTTTTGTCTGTCAGATTACACTAGATTCGTCGAATTGAAATACCAGAGAGCTTCAAGGGCGTAGCACCCAGAATTTTGGCATCGCGAGACACAGACCCCATGAAGATTTTCGGGATTTGAAAACACATTATGCGCACAATTTTTTTTCAGCTTTGTCAAAAGAGTGATAGAATCGTGTCCGTTCAGCCACTGTCATTGGGGAGCGGACGTACCCATGAGGAACGGAGAGAGATCTGAGGAGCTTGAACTCGTAAGGGCTTGTTGTGCAGGATCCAGGGAGGCGTGGAACGAATTTTACAGAAGGTTTTTCGGCCTGGTTCGTACTGTAGTCCAGAGGCGGCTTCAAGCGTTTGGACAGGATCTGGAGGATGCCGTACAGGAGGTTTTCCTGCATTTAATGAGATCCCTCAATGCATACGACGAGACCTATCCTCTCACCAAGTTCGTGTGTGTAGTTGCGGAAAGGGTAGCCACAGATGAACATCGGTTCAGAAGTCGTGAGAAAAGGCAAGGCGAGGCCGTCTCTCTGGACCAGGAAGATGGTGCTGGAGTCATGCGATTGGCACTCTGTTCCGAGGATGAGCCCCAAGACGAACAGATCGCCAGAGCCCAGGAAGTCATGAGACTCAGGGCATCGTTCAGGAAACTTTCTGAAAGATGCAGGCAGATCTTGAGGATGCGCTTTGAGCAGGAGCTTCCGTTCAAACGCATCGGCGAGCTTCTTGGCGTTACGGAAAACACCGTCACAGTTCAAGCCAGAAGATGCCTCGAGGCCTTGAGGGGCTTTTATCACCATTCTGATGCGACCGCGGGGGCCTCCCCATGATCGACCCCAGGGAATCTAAGGACAAACTCCATCCGACGGATTTGTTGCTCTCCTACCTGGAGGATGACCTATCTCCTGGGAACCGCGAATCCGTTTCTGTTCACTTGTCAGAATGCGCCGATTGTCAGCGGGAACTCAACCAACTTAAGGAGATGGTGCTCCTTCTCGAACGGAACGGCAAGGAATTATGCCCGGAAGCTGCGGAGCTTTATGAGTTTGCGAACTTCCACGTGGACGATGGCGGCAGAATAGCCCGTCATCTCACGTCTTGCCCGTTGTGCAGATCGGAGATCGAGCGCCTCAAACCTTTGGAAGAATCTCATAGGATGCCTGAAGAGACATGGCGTCAAGCTCAGAAAGTCAAGGAATCACAGAAAGTCTTCGCACGTCCTTCACGATGGTACAAGCCCCTTGTCAGTTTACCTGTGTTGGCGGTGGCGAGTCTGGCTGCTGCGGTCTCCGTCATTTTCCTGTACCCGCTCTGGATGAGCGAAAACCTCAAGCGGGTTGAACCTGAGCAACGGATAAGCATGCCGGCCAAGCCCGACCTTCCCGCCTCCGCCGCGAGAGTAATCATAGCCATGTCGTCCAACACCTGGGAACCCAAGGCCCGTGACACAGGACTGATGTCTCCTCGGACTGGCAAACCCGATGATCCACGCGGCGCCAGACAAGTTTCCCTTAAATCAGTAGCTCCTAGAACACAAGGGGAACCGGGTTCGATCAAGAAAGATGACGCGGGAGGCGCGAGTGATCAGCTTCCCCGTATGGCAAAGGTCATCCTCCTCGACAACTTCTCGGATCCTCCTCCCAAGTTGAAATTGCGCTTCTTGTACCACTGTATTGAGCCCGCTCAAAGACAACGAGATCGCTTCGAATTTGTCACGCCGGGCCAGTTGGAAGAGGCCAAAGAGAAAGGAGTTCTCTCCACGGACTCCATCGATGGGTTCTTGGAAGGCCTTAAAGATCACTTCAAGGTTTCGAAGGCAGTATTGATTTCGCTTCGGTCCGAGGGCGAGAATTTTGATATTAGTGCCAGGCTTTTGGACCTGGCATCCGGCAAGGTGATGCAGGAGAGAAATGCGACCGGCGTAACCGAGAATCAGCTCCCTCTGCAGTTGCGCATGGTGTCGTCCATGCCTGAGTGACGTTCAGGATCTCCAGCCTACTGTTTTTGTAAACCACCATACCGCCGCCGAACGGTGGTCCTCCCTGTTGATAGCCCCGGAATGCTGTATGCAGTTGATCTGGAGAAGGCTCCCAGGATCAAAGTTCCTCAGTAGTTTCTTCATTCCGTCTGATTCGTAATGTCAAAATACCCTCTGGGATTCTTGTCAGATTCTCGGATGGACATCGAATTGCGTGTTCAAGAGCGATGTTCATCTTGAAGGAGGAGACTATGGATTCCGTAAAGAAATGCAGTGTGTTTGTCGCTACAGTCGTATGTGCAGCGGTTTGCTTGATGGTTTCCGAAGTGAATACTGCTCGTGGAATGAGCTATGTTCCGGGGTACGGCAACGGCAACATGCAATTCGGCGCAATAGCCTATTCCAAGTCGACCGGACGCTGGAGTTACTCGTACGGATACAGAGACCCCAGCAGTGCCAACAATGCTGCAAGGAATCGATGCGACAGGGACGATTGTGAAGTAAAAGTCGTTTTTTGGAACGGATGCGGAGCCCTGGCAAAGGGACGTGGCGGAGGCTTGGGATGGGGCACAGCAGGTTCCCGTTCCGGGGCCGAAGCTCGGGCACTGCGAGAATGCAATTCCGTGGACAATGACTGCGAAATTATCTGCTGGGCATGTTCGGGCAATTAGGGTTAGTGAGTTGAACGCCTGGGGCCACATGGTGGAACCTGAGGTCCCAGAAAAAGAATCCGCTCATGAGGGCGAGTCAAAAAAGAGATTATTAAGGCCATAGGGCTCAGAAAGAAGTTTGAAGCTAACCCAAAGACTCATGTTTTTCTCTGGGAGCTCTGAAAATGGAAGACAAGGAACTCGGGCACGATGCCTGTCAATGGACCTATAATCGGTATATTAAAAAAGACAAGAACTGCTTTGAGTTCCTTGAAGATGTGAAGGTTCAAGCAGACCTCGCAGGACAACTCTACGAGATCAGAAATACACTTCGTATGACAAGGGAAGATCTACCTGAATTTTCGGGACTCACCTCAGATGTCATTGAAGATCTGGAAGAGTCTGACTACGACGGTGATTGGGATGCGGCAATAATGCTTACCAACAAAGGATTCGAACGCTGGATCAAAGAGATCATCGTCCCAACGGCTCAGATGACACCGGACGAATATTCAATAAAACCAATGAGTGTCTGAAAGCCTGTGACTATCAGCTATTCTCGTTTATCATTTCGTTGCGTTTGTCCCTTCTTACGGCTCTCGCCGCTCGTTCCTATTTCCGGTGATGGCGGGCTTCCCTGCCCGCAATTCCTGCCATAGGACGTTCCTCTCTCCGGAACGGGTACGTAGACTGGCACTAACAGTATGTGAATGCCCCCGTTGTTATTGCGAGCAGCCTGAAGCGGCACCGCATCTTTTTCCAATCCCTGTATAACGATTCGGAGGCAAGGCCGTGCCGCAGTTCTTTCCCTTCATCATCCCACCGTTCATGGATACCATTCGGGGTTCGGGTATCATTATGACAGGAAACAGTTGCAGCGAAAACAGTTATCGGCGCATTTTTCAGGGCAGAAGGCGTCTGCACGATGGTTTTTCCGCAGACCTGTTAAGAGGGTTCACATCCTGAGCACCGCAATCATTCCGATCGTTTCAGCCATTCTTCAACGCCTTTTCTTGTGATTGAAGGAATAATCATTGACATTACGGCTGCTTAGATGATAGCAAACGGATGAAGCGCTCTCGAACAATCTGAAATGGGAAACATCTCTCGGAGCGACCATCCTGATGTTGATCAGATGCCCCCGGCAGGATTGCTTCCGGCGTTTCAAAACGGTAGCGTGCCGGCGTTGTTCGGCGGAGGAAGTCTCAGTGGATTGGTCTCGCAGACAATTCCTTGCTTCGGTACTCGGCCTGTCTTACACGGGTGGCTGGTACGCCGGCCCCTTTGAAAGTTTGCTGGGACTCCTTTCCCAACTTGATTCCAAGATCTTTCCGCAAGGCTATGAGAGGTTATCCGTTGATGATCTGCTGGACGGGAGTGCCGGTAAGTCTCTGGATTCGTCCGACGATTCTCAAACACTGTTCCTCACCTTCGATGACGGTCCCCAACCCTGTACGAGCAAGATCCTCGATGCACTGGCCCTAACGCGACACAGGGTCACCTTTTTCGTGCTCGGCCGCAACCTTGCCAATCCACCCCTGAGAGACATAGCCGTCAGAGCGTTGCAGGAAGGGCATGATATAGGCAACCATTCATTTGAACATCCTCATTTCGCAACCATTTCCTCACAACGTGCCGAACGCGAGATCACCGCAACTCACGAGTTAATCCTCGATGTGTATGCTGAAGCAGGGATTGATCCCACGAAAAGGAAGCTTTTTTCCCGTTTCCCATACGGAGGCGACGCCTCAGGTTAAGATATATCTGGATGCCGGCTGATCACTCGGCCTTAATCTGCATCGGATTTAAGCTCAGGTTATTGGCCCAAGGATCAAAGTCCTGTAAAAAGCCATGGAAAAAAGGTGGCCTCTGTTATGATGTTGTGCAGGTCGTTGGTTCAAGTCCGACTCCGCGCTCCAATAAAATTCAATGCGCGGATAGTTCAGCGGTAGAACGGCACATAGCTAGGATGAATACAGAGGACAATAAGACCAACTCCATTGGTGGGGCAACAAACATCGATGGTCTGATCCATTGGTGGTGCATACAACCATCGAATGTGGTCTGACCATAAGACATAGTTTGTGACTATGCGGGGGAGGGGACAAGGGTAGGTTCCCTCCCAAATCCCTCCGAGAGTCCTATTTCCCTGAAAAGTGAAATGCCTCCCGTCCGTGGCATACGACCGGCCATTCTCTCGGAGACAAGAGGCTCGTTGCCGTCCCCATTCAGGCTCTGGCCACCTTCCTACGCACATGTTCAAGTATCTTCGCAACCCTTCACGGAATTGCCACAAGCCTTCCGTCATCCAACTTGTATTTTTTCAATTCTCGCACAGTGGGGCAGCACATGGGGTCATTGGGTCCATGTCTGACGAGGTCCACATGGATGACCCCTGACCGAATGGCGATTGACTTGATATCGGTTCTGTCTCCCAGGAATTGCACAGCTGCCTGACGAGGGCTTCCATTCTTATCGAGAACCGCAATCAACTCCCGAAACGATCCGCTGCCTCCCCCGGAGGATACGAGGATCACCGCGGCATCCTGGCGGCCATCGTTGTTTAGATCACCAAAAGCGATCTTGTCGCTCAATCTAAGCACGAATTCCAGTGTCCCGTCAGGCTCGGTCCGTTCCTCATGCTTTCCGTTCTTCAGCTTGACCCATGTGTCTCCGTATTGTTCCGATCGGTACTCCGCATTCTTGAGCGCTTGCGGGGTCAGGCGACTCTCAGTCGCGGCACAGGACCCAACGGAGTCAAGGATGACGCTGGGTAGGATGACTATCAAAAGGGCAAGAGGAAAGAGTCTATACATGACAAAGCCTCCTGTAGCATCCTGCCTGTTTGGGGGGGCTCCTGGCTTCACACGCCACGGCGGAGATGAACTCCGCCGTGTTTTCAAGGCAATGAGCAGAGAATTCGTCAGGGTGAGGATCTATGTATCGGTATATCTGCATGTTTGTGGCTTCAGCGTCAAGAAACGTGTATAAGAAATCATTGCAGTGTTGGCGTTGGTCGGGGTGATTGTCAGAGTTTGTCTTGCGCATCGAAAGGAATAGCATGTGGGGTAAGATTACTCCGAACCAGGAATAACGCGCGGCATCCCTCATTATCCTGAGTGCTGGCTAGAACGGAGCTGGGTTGAAGATCACTTTTTTGCTGAAGGGCGTTTCATGAAGAAATTGGTCGTGTTGGCACTGGCCCAGCTCATTCTTACGGCCTTTTCGGCGGTTCCAGTGGAAGCTCAACGGGTTTCTAACGGCTGGAGCATCTGCGAAAATGCCGACGAAATCATGCAGCACGCCATGTCCAAAAAAGACTTGCTGGCCGCCCAAGAGCTTCTTGAAAAAGCGCTGAAGATCTTTGACGCCGAAAAATCAGCAGAGGGATCTGCACATGCTCTGTACATGTCGGGATGCATTGACTACCAGCTTGGCCGATATGAAAAGGCCCTCAGGAGTTTTGAAGGATCTCTGGAGTTCACCGACCTCAGCGGAGACATCAAGCAAGAGGCCCTCAGCCTCAATCGCATCGGAGAAATCTACATTCAATGGGGCGACTATCACAAGGCCATGTATTACCTGGAGGAAGCGCTCAACAACAGCAGGAAAATCAGAAGCGAGGCAGTCAAGGCAGCCGCACTGAACAACAAGGGCAGAATATATCTCTCATGGGGCGACTACGAACGGGCGATGAAATACTGTCGTGAGGCTCTTTGGGCAGCCAAGAGGATCGGGGACCGGCGGGAAGAAGCAGCCGCACTCAAGAATCTCGGCGATGCCAACATGAGTCTTGGTTTGCATGGACGAGCCCTTGAGTATTTTGAGAAATCTCTGGATAGCAGCAGGCGAGCCAAGACCCTCAATAGCGAGAGCGCCGCCTTAGTGGGCATGTCTTCCGTGTTCATGGCCTGGGGCCGACCCCAAGAGGCTCTTGAGCATCTCGACCAGGCCAGAGAACTGGCCGAAAACATTGGAGATGTGCAGCAGGAACGTGCAGTGCTGGAACAGATCGGTCGGGTCTTCATCTCCACGGGGCAGTACGTCACTGCCCGACAATTCTTTCAAAAAGCTCTGGATATCACGAAACAACTGCGAGACGTGAAGAATGAGAGTGCCAATCTGTGCAATCTGGGCGAAACCCTGGTTGCGCTTGGACAGCCTGAAGAGGCTCTGCGTCACTTCAAGACGGCTCTCAGCACACAGGATCGGCTCGATGTCACCATCGATTCACCGATGAATCTCATCGGAAACCTGCTCATGGACATGGAACGGTTTGATGAAGCCGAAGATTATCTCCTGCGGGCAGGAAACGACGCTTCCCTCGGCAGATTGTACCTCTTACGATCGAATCCAGACGAAGCTCGAAAGTATTATGAAAGTCTTCTCACCAAAGCCGCGGGAACCCGGGACATCGAGGACCTCTACGCCGCGCATACGGGCCTCGGACTGGTCTGTGAGATCCAGGGTGATTTTCTCGGTGCTGAGAAACACTTTGAACAGGGAGTCGAGATATCCGAGCAGATCCGAGACCGGCTCTTACCGTCGGAACGCCAGGCGTTTCTCTCGGCAAAGGTACACGGCTTCTTGCGGTCGGAGGCGGCCAAGGGGCTTACGCGAGTCCGCATGAAACTGAACAAGTGGGAAGGAGCCTTCCAGGCTGGAGAACTCACCAAGGCCAGGTCATTTGCCGACAAGTTGGTCCAGAGAGACATCGGAGGTAGGGATCATCCCAGTGATGTTCGTGTGAGTAGGGAGTATCAGCTCACAGCCCGGATTGCCACCTTGAAAAAAAACTACGACAGGAACGTGAAAGCAGGGAATCTCGAAGCACAGGACTTTCTTGTCAATGAGATTCAGCGAGCTGAAACCGAACTGGCCGGATTGGTGGAAAAGCTCCGGACCACTCGTCCACGGTACGCCTCTGCGAGGTATCCCCGTCCGGTGAAGCCCGCTGAGGCTCTGCTCGGCCCCGACGAGTTCGCGGTAGTGTTCGATTGTTCCGACAAGGGAGTGGCCTCCTGGCTGTTGAAGGGCCATGAAGTCCGGAAGGCTCATTTTGTCGATTGGCAGCGTGATGACCTGGAGAGGGCCATAAGAAAATTCCGGGAACCCTTTGAACGATGCGACCTCCCACTCTTTGACATCGACCTTGCCGGTTCTTTTTTCGATAAACTGCTCGCTCCTCTATTCGGTGACGTAGCCCCGGGAAGACCGATCATCATAGTGCCGGACGGCCTCCTGGCATTGCTCCCGTTTGAGGCCCTCGTCATCCGAGGGAAGGCGAACTGGAAACAGGGCCGGTCAGGAGAATATTATGCGGAAGGATTGATTTATCTGGCCGACCAACATCCTGTGAGCTATTATCAGTCCGTAACTGCGCTCTCTCTTGTCAGAAATGAGTACACCAAACACGCTGCGGGTGACGGATTGCTTGTCATGGCTGATCCGGTATTTGATAACAGGGACGACCGAGCCCACGGAGTCGCAAGGAAGATTTCTCCTGAATCGACGCAGGCACAGGGGGAAAAGCGAATGTCAGGTATTCAGGAGGGTGTCAACAGCTTCCGATTTGACAGGCTCGTGGAGACCGGCAACTTGGCCCACCGGCTCAAGGAAATCTATGGCTCCGACTGTGACGGGCCGTACACGGGGTTTTTGGCCGACAAAGGCTATTTGCTGAACACCATTGCCCCCGGGATGGACCGGTATGGTCAGATAGTCTTTGCCACCCATGGTCTCCTGGACACGATTATGCCGGGATTCATGGAACCCTTCCTGGCCTTGACCCTGTTTCCTCCCGGGACTGACGGCTTCCTCGGGATGACCGATGTCATGTCCCTCAAGCTGAATGCCGATCTAGTGGCTCTGACAGCCTGTCAGACCGGTCTGGGCCGCATGCTCTCCGGAGAAGGGACCATGAGCATGGGGCGGGCATTCCAGTATGCAGGCGCACGTTCGGTGTTGATGAGTCTGTGGAAGGTCGATGCGGACTCGTCCGTAAAGCTGGTGGAAAACTTTTTCAGATATCGCAAGGACAAAGGCAAGACGAAAATGGAGGCCCTGAGGCTCGCACGACAGGACATTCGGAGCGAAGGCTTCGGCCATCCGTTCTTCTGGGCGTCTTTTATCCTTGTGGGGGAGATCGACTGACGAGCGTTTTTTGAGAGGAGGACTGTGATGTGGACTCCATCAATCATGATGGTTCTTCTCAGGTTGTTGATTCTTCAATTGATGCTTGGTCTCTTTGTGACGGTGGACCGTGTCGCAGCCGAAAGTGCTGAGGAGACGAGAGAGAACATTCGGAAGCAGTTGCGCTACATTGCCAACGGCGTGAAAGACAGCAAGCACCGGATGACGGCCAGGTACGGAGTCATAGAAGGAAACATTCAGAGGGGCAATTGGGGCTGGGCAAGCAACTCCGACGGACGGAGGGCCGAAAGGATAGCCGAGGCAAATTGTCAGAAAAACGGCGGAGGTTGCGAGCGGCTTTATTCGGTCAACATCCACAATGACACGCCCCATACCATTCGAGTCTATTTGTTTTCTCCCTGGGAATCGGATTTCAGCACAGCAAATGCCTTGTTCCAATGGACATGGGCTCCAGGCGAAGGCTTCAACCTTGGGTTGGGGGAATCTGGCCTTCTTCTTGTGTCCACGAGATTCTACCTGCGTGCCGAACACTCCGACAATACTTCGCGGGGATGGGGGCCAAAAACTATTTCTTCCTTCAACTATGCCATACGCAACTACAGAGACGGACAGAACGTGCGCATAAAGCTGGTCCCCTGAGAGGCTGAGGGGAGACTGTACGTGGGCTCGCAGTGGCGAGTCTGACGGAGGCGGGAAATGAAAAGAACGCATCTTTTGTTGGCCGGTGTCATGCTGACCTTGGGCTTATTTATTGCCTTCGCTGTTTCCGCGTCTGATCAATGCCCTGAGGGGTACTCGTTTGATGATCGGACAGGGAAATGCATCAAGTGTCCTGAAGGCCAATGGTTCGATTCCCAGCGACGGCGCTGCGTGACACCGGGAGATGGCGATCCCGCGGTGGACAGGGCCTTCATCGAACAACTGAAAGCTGAATGTCATTTCCCTTGCGGCGATGGATGGTGCTGCAGGGAAACCCGCCACTGCCAGGAGTGCCTGAGAGAGAGTGGCCGCAGCAGGAATCAATGCTACCGGCGTCTCGAATGCTGGCGGAAGCGGTAGAAGTAGGCGCTTCATTGTGTCACCCGGAGGATCTGGGAGACCAACGCTGATTGCCCAACGCAAAGGAACCAAACCCAATGAATATGCTCGGACGTGCGATAAAGCTTATAGCGGCGATCTATCTTGTCAACGTCACTGGGCCTCTAGTACTGGCTCAGACGAACCAGCATTCAGTTCTTCTCTGCCAAGAAAAGACAAATTCCTCACGATATGAAACATCAGAAGAGGATGATCTTAGATCGGGGCACATTCAAAATGACCTAAAAGCTCTGTATGCGGCCGGAAGAGCGCACGGTACCGCAGGACGACGAATCGAGGCGTTGAAATACTACAATGCGGCTCTCGCTCGAGCAGCGGAAGAAAAAAACCTGGGAGCTCAAGCCGAAATCCTTAACGACATGGGATGGAACTATTGGCTCTTAGCACATTATCAGAAGGCATTGAGATGCTTTCAACAGTCTTTGATCATCAGGAACAAAAACGGTGATGTTTCGAGTCAAAGCGAGGTTCTTCACTGCATCGGTAAATGCCATCGCTTTCTAGGCGAGCATGAAACCGCCATTAAATACTTTCAGAAGGCTCTTGAGATGTCCCGAGAGTTCGGAAATACGTACATCGAGGCAGAGAGCCTCAGAGAAATGGGCTACCTATGCTCCGACCTAGACCAGAACGACTGCGCAGAGAAGAATCTTCTTGAAGCCTTGGCAATTTTTCAAACCCTGGGAACGCACGTTCCAGAACTGAAAGACAGCCTCGCTCATCTTTATTTGGATCAAGGACGTCTGGACAAGGCTGCTCTGCTGATACGCGAAACTCGTTTCAGCATCACTCTCGGTCGGTTCTTCCTTTTGAAAGGAGACTATGTTGAGTCTATCAAATACTATATGAAAGCCTTGCAAGCCGCTCAGGACAGAGAAAATGTCGGCCTTATGCCTTCCATATATCTAGGACTCGGCATGGCATACGAAAGAAAAGGAAATTACGGCGAAGCAGAGAAGTATTACGAAAAAGCGGTGGATATTGTTGAGGATATGAGAAACGGCGTCCTCCCTTCGGAACGCAAGAATTTCTTCGATATAAAGATTTGTGGATTCAGACGATCTGATCCAGCGAAGTGCCTGACTCGAGTGCGCATGAAAGGAGATCACGCCGATTCGGCCTTGGAAGCCAGTGAATTGGCCAAGGCGAGGTCCTTTGCTGACAAACTGGTCTTGCGATGCAATGAGGATTTAATGGGGGTGCCAAAAGCTATACTGGAAAAGGAAGAACAGTTCGTCTCAAAGATCATTTTTCTGAGAAAAGAGCTTGACGCCAACGATACAAAGAGATGGCCAGAGCGTCATCGTAGTCTGAAGCGGGAACTGGGAGAAGTCGAAAAACATTGGTCAGAGTTTCTTGAAATGCTTTGGAGAAGTTACAAACCGTATGCGGCAGTCAAATACCCGAGGCCCCTCAAGAGCAAAGACTTTGCCGTCGTAGGTGACGAGTACGCTGTCATCTTCGACTTGTCGGAAGAGGGAGTAGCGTCCTGGCTGTTGAAAGGCTGCGCAGTCCGCAAGGCTTCTTTTGTCGAGTGGCGGCGTGATGACCTCGAGAGGGCCATAAGAAAATTTCGCGAACCCTTCGAACGATGCGACCTGCTCCTCTTTGACATCGACCTGGCGCGCTCCCTTTACAATAAACTACTTGCTCCCCTTATCAGTGACCTAGTCACGGGGAGACCTATCATTATTGTGCCGGACGGCCTCCTGGCATTGCTCCCGTTTGAGGCACTCGTCGTAGAGGGAAAGGCGGAATGGAAACAGTGGCGATCGGGAGAATATTATCAGGAAGGATTGATTTATCTGGCCGACCAACATCCTGTCAGCTATCATCAGTCCATCACCGCCCTCACCCTCTCACGTACCATGGGGAACAAGTCAAAACCTCGCGAAAACCTCCTCGTGGTGGCAGACCCGGTGTTCGAGCTCAAGGACCCCCGAGCCCAGGCAGTACACCAGGAGCGGCTGGCAACCAAAGAGGCCGAGCTGAATAAGTCGCTCATGGAGGCCATCGAGGGACAGGGAGGCTTTCGCTTCTCTCCCCTGCCGGAGACCGGCAAACTGGCCCAGCGGCTGGACGATCTGTTCAAGCCCCGCAGCACGGTGATGACTGGCATGAGGGCCACCAAGGCCTCTTTTCTCAAAGACCTCGGCCCTCATCTGGCTGATTATGGCCGGATCGTCTTTGCCACCCACGGCTATTACAGCATGCGCACCCCTGAGCTCCGGGAACCGTTTCTGGCCTTAACCACGGTGCCTCCTGGTACGGATGGACTCCTCACCATGTCCGATGTACTCTCGTTGAAGCTCAGTGCAGACCTGGTTGCCCTCACAGCGTGTCAGAGCGGTTTGGGAAGGCAGATGTCCGGCGAGGGCGTAATGAGTATGGGCCGCGCCTTCCAGTTTGCCGGCGCCCGTTCGGTGCTCATGAGCTTATGGTCGGTGGCGGAGCAGCCCTCCGTCGCACTCGTGGAGCGGTTCTTCCGGAGCCTCAAGGAAGGCAAGGGCAAGGTGGAGTCCCTCCGTCTGGCCCGTGAGGAGGTCCGCAAGCAAGGCTATGACCACCCCTTCTTCTGGGCAGGATTTATCCTGGTGGGAGAGACGCAGTAGTGATGGGCCTCTGAGCCCGTTTCCAAGGATAGACGATGACAAAGAAATCACTCACTCAAAAAGTTCCCCCATGTTTTTGCCTCTTGATCCTGTTTCTTGTTGGATCAGCCCCCGCCGAAACAACTGCGGGAGACCTTGGGATACTTGCGTGTAAGGAAATCCAAGGAAATTTGGGACAGGTCCCGTCGGGTCTCGACGTCAACCCTCGCATACGATGGAGGGTCAAGACCAAAGGGATACCTGTTCTCGTTCGTTCACATGGGGACACTCTCTATTGTGGGACGACGAAGTATTTGTACGCCCTGGATCATGCCACGGGTGCAACGAAATGGTTGTACCGGAGCGGTCGAGTCGTCGCCATAACAGTCGCAGAAGGAATGGTGTTCAGCAATGCCAAGGGGTCGGGGCAGGTCACCGCGCGGGATGCGCATTCAGGAACATGCAGATGGATATTTAGAACCGAGCCAAAAGTGTTCAGTCGGCTGGACTTTTATGATGGTTTGCTGCACTTCTACTGCATGTTCGAATGCCTGTATGCCCTTGATGTCAGGACCGGCAGGCAGATAAGCAAAGTGCCAATACCGTACCGATCCTACCGGTTTGCCGGCATCTTTCAGGGAACAGCGTTTGTTATCCTGAGACAGGGTCGAGGCACCTCGTTTCCCGGTGACTTGGTCGCAACAGATGTCAGGACGGGGAAAGAGAAATGGCGGTTCAACATCGAAGGCGGTTGTGACGAACACCTATGGCAACCACCCGGGTCGCCCGGACTCGTTTGTATTCGCTGCAAGCATCATGTGTCTGTTTTGGACCTCCAAACGGGGCGGGAAGTCAGCAGACCCACGACGGAAGAAGCGAAGCGCCAATCGTTGTTCAATTATCATGATGGTCTTGAAGAAGATTTCGTGATTGCGCAAGGAATTCAATATGATTTTTCCGAAGAAGGACAGCTTTGTGCCGCCGATGAAAAGACAGGGGACAGGCTCTGGCAATTACGATTGGACGATTCTGAGTATGCGGAAATACTTGCCTGGGTGAACGGATTACTATTGGTGGCAACGGGCGGAGATCTTGACGAAACCGGCTTTCTCTACGCCATAGAAACGAATCCCTAGACGGGAGTAGCTTCACAATTAGACAACCTTGTCCTCATGAGTGATCTCATGTCTGGGTGGACCATACTCACTCCGTTTTGACTGCTCATTCTCGTTTGCATTTTTCAAGCTCAAAACCCACCGCGTAAAAAACGGTATCGCTGTCCAAGGGTTGCACCTTGTGGCACCCAGGGCCGCCCGGGGGACGACATCCAGGACAACGTTCCTGCCAGAGGACGACTACCTTGCTTCCCTCCTTGACGGCAACAAGTCTGTCCATGCGCTTCAACAGATTGAGGAAGTCTTTTCTGTTCTTGTAGCTTTCTTGCTTTTCTTTTTCATCACTTCCTGGCCTCTCGGGATATAGTTCCATATATGCGGTGCAGTCATCCCTGTTCGTGAAACCCGACGCTGTCTTGAGACACAGCATCTGTGCCATGCAGTCTGAAAGTGTCAATGTCAATGAAAGTAATGTCGTTAGCGCCAGGGAAGGTATAGTTGCGCCCATGGATACATCACCCTTTTATTAGTGTTTTGATTCCAAGTAGTTAATCATTACTGCTAGCAAACGGCGCACAGTTTGTCAACAGACGCGTTGTGACAAATCAAGACCAGTGCAGATTTTTCATGTGCATGGGGTCGTCGGAATTGTAGGGGCGGGTTTCAAACCCGCCCCTACCAGATACGAGACCAAAACATACCATCTTCAATGTTTGTCTGATTACCACAATAATTCAGAGAACTAATATATTTTCCCAGAACCCCATTTCCCCGTCAGATTCGTCGATCGTTGTCGAATGTGAATGATGTGGGAGGCGAAACCGCTTTAGGGCGTCATCCGCCGGCCAGATTGAGCCGTCCACAAGACAAGAAACAAGAAGCCGGGGTTTCGCTTCGTGCGAACCAAGAGGAAATTCTTCCGCACAGAGGGAATCCCGAGAGTCTCCGAGGGGATTACTTTTTCATGTACCTAAAGCGCCGAGGCTGGAACTGGGTCGCTTTCCTATTTGGTCCATTCTGGTACCTTTTCAAGGGGATGAAAGCGAAGGGGGTCTGGATGATCGTCCTGACGGTGTCTTCAATCTTCCTCTTAGGACCATTCATATGGATATACTGCGGCACAAAAGGATCGAGAGATCTGTACGTGTGTGAACTGAACAAGAAAAGTAACGTGGATCTGAGCTCAATATAAGGAGGTACAAGAAGATGGGAGGCCTTATCACACTGCTGTTCTTGATATTTCTCGCATTTGGGGGATTCGTAATCTATCTTATGTTCAAGGCTATACAATTTACAGTCCAGGCCGTCAATCTGTACAAGGAAATGATCGCAAGGCAGGACACGATGATCAAACTGCTCAAAGACCTACGAGATGTGGCAGGTTCGGAGAACGGCATCCGTGGAGCGAACCCGCTCGAGAACAAATTGAACGCAGCCAATTCCGCCGGAACCGAAGATCCGGAATCCGAGATTCCGGCCACCTAGGCAATAGGCAGTCCGAAACTTAATGAGATCGAAGACGATCTACAGAAAGGGAATCTGTCGCGAGACGGGATGATGATCAAGTATGAGATCGAGGCGGCCCTGCTGAACCAGATATGCAGGTCGATGGCAGCCAGGAATCTTATGAACGATGAACGATTTCATCGATTCACCGACTAGAATCCTAACCAGTAGGAATTTTGTAGAAGAGAGTTACACGTTTCAAGGATGCTGCACATTCTGCTTGCAATCAAACAGCCATTATGGATGAAACTAGACGAATTTTCATGTGAGGGTGACTATGAAAAATCTATTCGGTGTTTTGTTGGTGGCGATGGTCTTGGGTGCCGTTGGTGCGTCCCCGGCCGGTGCTGAAATCTGCGTGACGACAGGGGAAGGGTATGCCTCGCTGGCAAGAGAGCCGCTCGACGAAATTACGGATCTCATGGTCTCGCCGAGGCCCGAAGACCAAGAGCGTTTGAACAGGGCATTGAAAAAATACTTGTCTGAAGATTACATCTTCACGCTGAAGGCCGGTGTTGAAGTCCGAACCTATCTCGGCGAAAAAGGACGGCCCATTCAGGTGACGCCTGTGGGATCATCAAAGTCCTACTGGGTAATGTGGAACGGCATCAAGAATTGCCGATCGGAATGGTGAGAACCGGGTAGCCAGAGGCAGCAAGGAGAATGCCGCACTGGACTAAACTGCGGAGAATGGCACCCTCAACAGATTTGAACTGGTGCATCAAAGGAGTGAGTGTTTGGATGGCTTGTGTTTTTCATGCGATGAATTCGTGTCAGACTTGAGATCCTGTGGCGAATAGTTGAGAGTAGAAGGAACGAAAATGTCATGAAGGTCTGAAACATCAGGAGGTGGTGTACTGGTTCATCGGCAAGCAGCTCTACGGATTCTTAAGGGACGCAACGAACGCTATCGTAGCAGCCACTATTTCCAGGGCAGTAGTAAAAACTGTGTCTCCCGCTCCCGCTGTTACCCCAAAGCCTTCGGTCCCAAATGGTCCTGCCGTTTCGAACACCACTCCAGACAGGACAAAAACTATGCCTTATCATCAGTCAAACAAAGAAGGCGGGGTGCAGGCGAACTGGTAATAGATGATGTTCAGTCCCGAGGGGACACGGTTCCGTCCAGACAGAAATCTTATCACGACCGGCGACCAGCAAAGCCGTTGAGATACGGCACTAACATATTATGATTAACTCAGCTAGGGCGGGGCACAAGGCATCCGCATCAGACCGAGGAAGAGACGTAATGTCAGCAGTACCAAATCACAAAAATACGCCGTTTCAATGGTTTCTCGAGGCATGGAAGAAATCATTTGTCTTTAGAGGGCGTGCGGGCAGACAAGAGTATTGGTTCTTCGCCCTCTTCAACCTGATTGTTCTCGTGGGAATTTGTTTGGTAGAGATCAATCTGGGAATCACTGACGGAAAGCAGTTGGGCTTGGTGAGCGGACTTTACTCTGTGGCGACGATTTTGCCATACATTTCCGTAACGGTGCGAAGACTCCATGATAACGACCAGAGCGGGTGGTGGCTGCTGGCATATTTCATTCCTCTCCTGGGCGGCATCATTTTACTCTTTTTCGCTGTCCTCCCTGGTAAGCCTGGAGATAATCAGTATGGCCGGAACCCGAACTGATGTAGGGTGGGATCTAAGGATTTCATGTCCTCAGGAGGCACAGATATGAACCGGCATGCCCTTGCATCCTGGTTGGTAGCTTGTATTCTGAGCCTCGTCATTGCGGGCCCGGATGGTATGGCGGTGCGTGGAGGAGAGGGTCTCACGGAAGACAAGCAAAAAAACGCCGAGTATCGCTCATGGAAATACGGCAAGGTGTTGCTGAAGGACGGTAGGGCGAGTAGCCTCCCCGAGGAAACGGTTATGTTGAGCGAGAAGCCGAATGCCATGGTATTCGGCGACCTGAATGGAGACGGCGTTGACGACGCAGCCGTAGTCCTATGGTCTTTTTACCATGCCAGCGCTTGTGCGGTTGAACTGGTTGCCATGATTAACCACAAAGGGGTACCCCGTCAGGCTCATCTTCGACAGTTGCGGAAAATAAGTTTAGTGATATAGGGCAGATGTGACAGCCGCGGGTGTTCCTTGGCACTACATTGGTGCTGGCTGCCTTTGTTGGGAAGGGTCAAGAATGTGA
>Ga0172375_10004383_pt1 | contig 20867 bp, 18 predicted proteins | sample LakKiv1m_FD_114537 | JGI IMG/M metagenome (GOLD analysis project Ga0172375, IMG submission 114537) | Freshwater microbial communities from Kabuno Bay, South-Kivu, Congo - kab_092012_11.1m | ecosystem: Environmental > Aquatic > Freshwater > Lake | place: Democratic Republic of the Congo...
GTAACATTCATGATTACCTCCTTGGGATGCCTGCGTATTCAACCCATATAAAAATTATATCATGTCGGTGACTTCCAGGTCTTTCTGCTCCATCTCCATCGGACTGACCGGTTTTTGGAAGTGAAGGAACCCTTCTACTGTGAATATGATCAAAGCCACCCAGATCAGAATAAACCCAACCCATTTCGATGTATTAAACGGTTCCTTGAACAGATACACCCCCTGTAAAAATTGGAACGTTGGCGTAGCATACTGCATCAACCCCAGCGTGGAAAGTGGAACGCTGCGAGCTGCCGTCGAGAATAAGATCAGAGGTATGATCGTGACGATACCTGTTAGCGCGAGTAATACGGTGGTCAATGGGTCACTGTGGAGGAAAACCCCGGTACCGGCAGAATTAGCCGCGACCAGTATGCCCAGCGCAGGGATAAAAATGGCTACAGTCTCAAGAACCAACCCGTGCATCACCGGCAGATCTGCCAGTTTCTTGATCAGTCCGTAAAAACCAAATGTAGTCGCCAGAATGAGGGAAATCCAGGGCAAAGTTCCAGTGCTAATTGTGATGTACGTTACCCCTGAAAATGCCAGAGCCACTACCAGCCATTGGATTTTACGCAATTTTTCACGAAGAAAGACAACTCCCAGTAAAACGCTGATAATCGGATTAATGAAATATCCCAGACTCGATTCAACCACATGCCCGCTGGCAACAGCCCACACATATGTTCCCCAGTTCGCTGCCAGTAACACACCAGCCAACACATAGATGCCCACCCGTCGAGCCGTCAGTGATGCAAAAAATGGTTTAAACTCTTTTCGCAGCAGGATGACGAGAAGAACCAGCACAAAAGACCAAACCACCCGGTGGGCAGTCGTCTGTACTGCTGGAACGTTTTTCAGCTGGTGAAAGTAGAGGGGAAAGAAACCCCAGATGGAGTACGCGATCAGCCCGGCAATGATACCTTTTTTCATATCTGTCCTGATAATTGAAGATGAACTCTAATCATATCAGATATCCAATCAGCCGGATGTGCCGGGTGGACTGATAGGTTGTGCACACCTGAAAAAATGTGAAAGATATCGTCGGTATGTTTTCTGTGGCAATGAAAGTGGTTCTGGTGTAAAAGGAGGATAAAGGGGTATAGAACGAAAAAAGGCTGCGTTACCAGTGAGGGTGATCTTGCGCCAGTTGTTCTGCCGCTTCCAATTCTTGCGGAGTGTTGACATTCATAAAACATATCAGCTCAGGATCCAATCTACGTAACACATCCTCCGGCAATTCCTGTACTTTCACCTGATTGTGAAAATCCACCAGCCGTCTCTTCCCAAGCGCGAGGGCAGATGAAACCGCTGGCAGGCAGACCTCACGGCGGTACAGCGCGTGGAGCGGTTCCGCCTGACCGGCGATCACTGGCAGCACCACATCCGCCTGAGAGCTGAGCATCCTGCGTACCTGTTCTTCGATCAGTTTGGGGCTAACAAAAGGCATATCGCAGGCAACGACAGCGACCGTTGCATGGCGGGCCACCTGAAAACCGCTCAGCAATCCACCCAGCGGACCTGCTCCGGGGATGGTATCAGGGTAGACAGGCAACCCCAGGGAAGTAATGACAGGATCATGCGGGGCGATCACCAACAGATCGTCACTCAAGCGAGCAAGGCGTTCTGCCACGCGCGAAATCAACGGATGTCCCAGAAATGGAAGTAAAGCCTTATTTCTGCCCATCCGTACCGACTTTCCACCTGCCTGAATGACCACAGAAATCATATTCTTACTATAATAAAGGCATTGGCAGTCTTTTACCAGTATCCAGTAAAAGGAGTAGATATGCCGGATCTTGATCCCCTGTTATTGTCACCGTTGCTAGATCAGTATTCCCCCGGGGGGCGCACATCCCTGCTCCCCGCCCTACACGCGGTTCAATCCCTTTACGGGTATATCCCCGAATTTGCCGCTGAATCCATTGCACGCCAGCTGAAAGTACCCCTGGCAGAGGTTCACGGCGTGTTAACTTTCTACAGCCATTTCCGCACTCAGCCGGCACCCGACCGAATCATTCAGATCTGTAAAGACCCTGCGTGCAGGCTGGGTGGCATGGTAAGAACCCCCGATCGGTTTCATTTGGAGGAAGTACCCTGTATGGGTCTCTGCGACATGGCTCCCGCAGCCATGGTGGAAGCCATCCCGACGGATTGGATCGTAGACCCTGACCTGGCCAGCAGATTCACACTTTCCGGCCGCAGACACAACAGCCACATCAGCGGAGATGTGTCCATACTGACTCGAAACTGCGGTAAAGGGCATGTTACTTCTCTACAAGAATATCGCGCGAGTGGAGGGTACGCCGGGCTTGAAAAAGCCCTTCAGCTATCTCCAGCAGAAGTTGTTGCCCAGGTAAAGGCTTCGGGGTTGGTCGGCCGGGGTGGAGCGGCTTTCCCCACGGGATTGAAATGGGAAAGTGCCGCGGCTGCGGCTGATAAGACACGATATGTAATTTGCAATGCTGATGAATCGGAGCCTGGCACCTTCAAAGACCGTATTCTTCTGGAGGATGATCCACATCACATGATCGAGGGGCTGATCATAGCAGGTTATGCCATAGGCGCGCAAAAAGGTTATATCTACATCCGGGTGGAATATGCTGAAGCTCATCGCATGATATCGAATGCTCTGGCAGAAGCCCGGCAGGCAGGGATTTTAGCAAAGAATCTGCTTGCCAGCGGGTACTCTTTTGATATTGAGGTACGTCAGGGGGCTGGCGCATATATCTGCGGTGAAGAAACCGCGCTGTTTGAATCGATCGAGGGAAAACGCGGATTACCGCGCATCAAACCGCCTTTCCCGACCACAGCCGGATTATTTGGAAAACCTACCGTCATCAATAATGTTGAAACCCTATGCAATATTCCTGAGATTTTCAAAGATGGGGTGCAGGCATATACATTGCGCGGCACGCAAAAATCAACCGGCACCAAGTTGTTCTGCCTTTCTGGGGATGTTGTTCACCCGGGATTGTATGAGCTGCCTTTTGGCGCATCACTCAGGCACCTGATCGAAGATCTTGCCGGAGGTGTGGCAAATCATCATAATTTCGGTGCTGCTCTCGTCGGTGGAGCGGCAGGTGGTTTTGCCAGCGCCGCGGAACTGGATACTCGCCTTTCTTTTGAGGATATGCGCTCTGCGGGTATTCCGCTGGGAGCGGGTGTGGTGATGGTCTTTGATGAAACTCGCGACTTGCGCCCCATCCTTTTACGCCTGGCCCGGTTCTTCGCAGAAGAATCTTGCGGAAAATGTTTCCCGTGCCAACTCGGTACGCAGCGTCAGGTTGAAATCCTTCAGCGGCTGGTTGACGGCCAGATGGAGAAAGAAGACCCTGCCCGCCTGAGTGAGATCTCGCAAACCATGACCGATGCCTCTATTTGTGGTCTCGGGCAGTCCGCCGCGATGGCAATACAAAGCGCGTATAAACGTTGGCCACAGATATTTGCAGCCCACCCGGATGGGAGGTAAACATGCCAGAGATGATCGAACTGACCATTGATGATGAAGCTGTCAGCGTGCCAGTCGGCACGACCCTGTACCATGCAGCCATGGAGGTGGGTGTAGTAATACCCACCCTTTGTTTCCATGAGTATTGCTCAGCGAATGCCCTCTGCCGGGTTTGCGTGGTAGAAGTGGAAGGCAGCCGGGTACTGGTTCCTGCTTGTGTGGCGAAGGTTTCGGCTGGCATGGTGATACACACAGATACGGTACGCGTCCGTGCTGCGCGTAAAACTATCCTCGAAATGCTGGCAGCCTCAGTGGATGTGAGCGACTCGGCGGATGTGCTGCGGTTGATGCAGGATTACAATGCCCGCAGCGATCGCTTTCCCGGCGCAATCCGCAGAGAAACCGATATGATCGATGATAACCCAATGTTCGTACGGGATTATTCCAAATGCATACTCTGCTGGCGCTGTGTACAAGTATGCGCTCAAGACGCCCAGTATACCTTTGCAATCAACTTTAACGGCCGTGGGTATGAAACCCGGATCGGCACCTTTTATGACCGTAGCCTGACAGAAACCACCTGTGTCTTTTGCGGTCAATGCGTTGCGGTCTGTCCGACAGGGGCATTAAAACCTCGCCGCGAATGGTTGTTGGAGGAAAAAGATCATGCTCGCACCTGATAAGATCACCAAGACAGTATGCCCGTTTTGCGGTGTTGGTTGTACCCTCGAACTGCACATCAAGGACAATACGATTTTCCGCGTCACCTCACCCCATAGTTCACCGGTCAACCACGGTAATTTGTGCGTCAAAGGTCGTTTTGGCTACGACTTTCTCTACAGCCCGCGACGTGTCACCACACCGCTCATCCGCAGAGAAAAGCAGCTGCCGGGTCAGCGGTCTGCTGCTGCCAGCCTGGATGAGTGGCGCGAAGCCAGCTGGGATGAGGCACTGGATCTAGTGGCCGAGCGGCTTACAGGGATCTACCAAAAATACGGTAGTGATGCGATGGGCATGTTCTCCTGCGCCAAGGCAACCAATGAAGAAAATTACCTGATGCAGAAGATCTATCGCGCGCTATTCCGCACCAATAATGTGGATCACTGCACTCGGTTGTGCCACGCCGGTTCGGTGGTCGCTCTACAGATGGCAGTAGGTTCATCCGCTATGAGCAACCCGGCTGCGGATGTACAGTTCAACGATGTATTCATTGTAACGGGGTCAAATACCACAGAGACTCACCCCATCATTAGCCTGCAGATGAAAGCCGCGATTGAGAAGAAAGGCGCAAAGCTGATCGTGGTGGATCCGCGCCGCATTGAGATGGTGAATTACGCGACACTTTTTTTGCAGCAGAAACCAGGTACAGATGTGCCGCTCTTCTCTGCCATGGCGCATGTCATCCTGAAAGAAAAACTTTACAACCGGCAATTCATTGATGAACGCACCGAAGGGTTTGATGAATTTGCCGCATCCATGGAAAAATTCACCCCCGAATACGCTGAAAGTATCAGCGGAGTCGACAGGCAATTGATCCTACAGGCAGCCCGGATGTATGCCGGCGCAAAAAACGCTGCCATTTACTGGGCGCTCGGTATCCCCGAGCATACACACGGCGTGGAAAATGCCATGTCTCTGATTCACCTGGCTTTTCTGACCGGACAAATCGGTCGTCCCGGTACCGGGTTAAATCCTCTGCGTGGGCAAAACAATGTCCAGGGAGCATCGGATTCTGGTGCCATGCCGTGGCATTACCCCGGTTATCAGGTGGTCGATCTTGAAGAGAATGCTGCCCGCTGGGAAAACATCTGGAATGTGGAGGCAGGTGGTTTGAGCAGAAAGCGCGGTCTGACGAACACAGAGATCGTCGGCGCTATCGGACCCGGAGGGATCCGATCGATGTACATTATGGGTGAGAATCCGGTTATGTCCGAACCGAATGCCAATCACACGCGACATCAGTTCGAACAACTGGAATTCTATGCCGCTCAGGATCTGTTTATTAACGAAACCCATCAATATGCAGATGTGTTTCTCCCCGCTGCCGGTTGGGCTGAAAAAGATGGTACCTTTACCAATACAGATCGTCTGGTACAACGTGTGCGCCGCGCAGTAGATTCCCCTGGAAGTGCCAGACCGGATTGGATGGTTCTTGCTGATGTCGCCCAGCGGATTGAAACACGCCTTAAACGGCCGTTTAGTTCCGGGTGGAAATATAGCCACCCCGGGGAGATCCTCGAGGAGATGGGCCGCGGCGTGCCAGATTATGCCGGCATCCGCTACCAACGCCTAGAAAGTGGAGGTCTGGCAGTTCCAGTTCCCACAGTGGACCATCCCGGAACCCCGGTACTCTTTGAGAAGAGTTTCCCCAGAGGTCGCGGTAAGTTCCACCCGTTGGAGTACAAACCACCTGCCGAATTACCGGATGATGAATATCCGTTCACATTAACGACTGGCCGGGTGCTTGAACACTGGCACGGCGGCACGCTGAGCAGTGCCTCATCACTGGATGACCTGTACAACCAGGCGCTGATGGAGTTACATCCACAGGATGCTGTTAAGCTCGGGTTGAGCGACGGGGAGATCGCCAAAGTCTCCTCCCGCAGAGGAAGCATAGAAATCCGCGTGAAAGTGGTTGAACGCACCAGCCCAGGGGTAGTGTTCATACCTTTCTTCTTTGCCAGGGCAGCGGCAAATATCCTTACCAACGATGTGATCGATCCACGAGCCAAGATACCAGAGTACAAAGTATGCGCGGTGAAGGTAGAGAAACCTGGTTCACCGGCTGAAGATGGCCGCTTGCCTGCATATCGCCGCCGCGGCAGGTACTGATCAGTCCTCTCATGTATAATCTGAAAGGGCTGTGAAATCATTGGGGATGAGTTCTTCATGGAAAAAGTGAAACGAACAGGCTGGAAAACGATCCTTCTGACTGGTCTGGCATTCGTAACTGTTCAGACGTTACGGGTTGTCCTTGAGCATCTTTGGGGATTATCGCTGAAATGGACAGCCATTGCGGCTGCTTCCACTCTGGGGATGGTTGCCTTTTGGGGGTTGATCGCCACACTGCTATTCCGCAAAAATTGGAGGGCCAAGGCAGGTTGGATCCGGCGATGGCCAGGCTGGCTGAGAACCTTCCTATCACTCCTTTTCCTTGCCATTCCTCCGGGTGTCATTGTTTTTTCACGCTGGGGAGGTACGCTTTCAGATCCGTGGCTGCGGATCGAATTGTTCGTTTTCATTAGTACGATCATCTGGCTGATGTTCTTCCCTCCAGAAGAGAGCCGGCACTCTTTCGCCGGGCTCATTTTGTGCGCTTCCTTCGCCGGTTATTCGATGGCCATTGCTTCCTGGCTGGCAACAGTCAATACAAACCCATTCAGTCTGAGTTGGTCTGAAGGCAACCGCTTCTACGACTATTCTGTCATCTTTGGTAAAGACCTTTATCGTTACGCCGGCCATCTGACGGTTCCTTATAACTCTCCGGGCAGGTACGCATTGTGGGGTTCCTTATTTCTCATCCCCGGGCTGCCTATCTGGATTCACCGTTTGTGGAATGTGCTCCTGTGGGTAGGTACACCCTTACTGCTCTCCGCGTTGCTGTTCCGCCCAGTTAACGATCGTACCTTTCGCCGCGCTGCTACAATCTGGGGCACTGTTTTTATTATGCAGGGACCGGTATACCCCCACCTGCTCGTCCCGATGATCCTTCTGGCAGTATTCATCCATCAAAAAAACTTCTGGGTGCGCTTCCTGGCGGGGGTGGTCATTAGTTACTACGCAGGGATCAGTCGTTTCACCTGGGCCATCCTACCGGGCATCTGGCTGGTGATTGCCGACCTTGTGAATGAGTATCCCCATCGAAATGGCAGCTGGTGGAAGCGTTTACTTCCCACAATCACCCTGGGGTTGGCTGGTATTCTTCCTGGCATGAAAGATTCCTGGTTTCAGTATGCCGGTGGTAGTGCACTTTCTTCAGACCAACCTCTGCTCTGGAATCGATTGCTGCCTAATCCAACTTACGCAGAAGGCATATTGATCGGTGCCTTGATTGCGATGCTGCCTGTACTCGCCTATTTTCTCTGGATTGCAACCTCCCGAAACTGGCGGATTAAGGCGCTGGCATTTCTGGCAATGGCAGCCGGGGTGGCGGGGACATTGATGATCGGTTTGACTGCCAGCGTAAAAATTGGCGGTGGCTCTAATCTCCATAACCTGGATATGTGCTTGTTGACCCTGTTATTCATCACATCTCTGTCATTACCCCAAATTCCGGCGATAACACACCCCGCAGTTAACCATCCCCACTCATTATCAGGATTGGCGTCAGTCCTGGTGATGCTGGCCTTATTCATCCCGGGTTGGAATAGTTACCAGATGGGAATGCCCGTTCTGAAGATCGATCCTGCTGAGATCTCAGAGGCAATGGGGGAAGTAAAAGCGGCGGTTTCGGATGCAAAGAAAGTGGATGGTCAGATCCTTTTCCTGGATCAGCGCCAGCTGCTCACCTTTGGCAACATTCCAGACGTGGAGCTCATTTCGGATTATGAGAAGAAATACATGATGGATAACGCCATGGGCAACAACGAAGTGTATTTTAATCAGTTCAATGAAGATCTGCGGAAACATCGCTTCGCGCTGATCGTCAGTGAAATTCAGAAGATTCAGCAGCAAGATACCCGCAGCGCATTCAACGAAGAGAACAATGCCTACGTCCGCTGGGTCTCCACCCCGATTCTGCAGTATTATCGCCCGATCTACACGAATAAAATCATCAATTTGATGCTACTGGTACCAGCAGCAGATCCCTAACTATGTTGTCTGGCTGGCAGCCACACAGTAAAGCACGAACCCCTCTTAAGCTGGGATATTGCAGAGACTTCACCGCCATGTTTCTCCACAATCCCATGCACGATATATAATCCGATCCCGGTTCCGGGTACTTCCTCATGGATGGCATTCGCTCCGCGGAAGAATCGAGTAAACAGAAGGGGCAAGTCTTCACTGGGAATACCCATCCCGTTGTCTTCGACCTTAACCTCAAAACCATCTTTTGCCCTGTCGAGGGTGATCCTTACTTTTCCGCCAGTTGGGGTAAATTTGACTGCATTTCCGATCAAATTGCCGAACACCTGCTTAAGTGCATTCTCATCCGCTTCGATCATATACCCATCTCCCTGTCGGGTAGAAGAACCGACAGAGACCTGAATATCCAGATCTTTATTACGGGCAGAAATGGCGGCATGATCCGCTGATTCCCTGAGTAAGTGAACCAGGTCAAAAGTCCGGCAATGTAAAATGGTTTGATTGTTTTCCAATCTGCCGGCAGTCAGTAAGTCTTCCACCAGAGTGCGTTCCCGGGTGAGTTCATTCTTCATAATCGCCCAGTACTCCGAGAATTCCTCGGGGGTCGGGTCGGCATCGATCAATTCCTTCATGAGCATCATCGTGGCAACAGGTGTGCGTAATTCATGCGTGGCCCGATTGATAAAATCTGATTTCATTTGTTCCAATCGAACCCGTTCGGAAATATCACGAACGATGGTGGTTACTTCCTCCTTACCGCTGCGAATAAAACGAGCTTCAAAGAAGGAAGTTGCCCCACTCACGGAGAGTGAGTATTCCAGAGTCTGTATTTCTCCGGTTTCCAGTGCACGATCAATAGAATAGACTGCCTGTTCTGCCATTTCTACGCCAAGCACTTCCCTCAAGTTGGATCCAATGATCTTTTCGGGGCTCATAGCCAGGATCCTCGGTGTACTGGCCTTATAATCCAGAAAAGTGCCATCGCGTTTGATGCGGAATATGAGATCAGGCACTGCACTGAGCAAAGCCCGGTTACGGGCTTCACTCTGGAGAAGGTTGCTTTCCATTTGACGACGCATCAGAGCATTCGAGATGATATCGCCCACCATGTGAATCATCAGGATGCTGTCTGGCGACCAGTACCTTTGATGCGCCACCGAATCGAAGCCCAGAAAACCAGAAAGCTTTTTATTCAGGTGTATGGGTACTACCAATACAGACTGGATGGATTGAGCTTGAAGGATCTCCCGCTCAGCCTCCGCTTCATCTGTCATTTCTGCAACGATCGGTATGTAGACATCTTCATTCTTGCTTAGCTTATCCATCCACCACGGGAAAATACTAAGGGGTAAGTCTTGCAGCATATCAATGGCCGCTTCCACCCCCGGCGCGCACCATTCGTGGGTATTGTTCATAGTCTGCTGTTCATCATCAAAAAGGAATATATAACTGCGGTCCACTTTTTCAAAATCACCTACCATACCCAGTACCGCAGTAATCTCCTGATCGATCAGCTCGGTCGGCAGGTTGATCAACCTGGTGGAACTGGTTGTCAGTATCTGTTCAAACTGGTTACGGTATTCTAACAGGGCGGTTTGATGCAGTCGCTCTTCCTCTGCCGCCATCCGTTCTGTCATATTGCGGCTAATGCCAATCAAAACATCCTGGTTACCCCAACGGCCAGGCGCGACACGCGTTTCCACGGGGAGCAGGCTGCCATCCTTACGCAGCAAAGGGACGGGGCAAGATGTCAGTGTTCCCGCCAGCATGTCTTCAACTATTTGTCTGGCTTCTTCGCGTCGTTCTTCCGGGTGAACTTGCAGAACGCTCACATCTTTTAATTCATCCCAGCTATACCCCAGTTGTTCTATCACCTGGCGGTTCACCTGGATGATCCTGGCCGATTTATCCAGAACAAAGATCAGATCCTGCAGGGAATCAAACATGGATTGAAGCTCGTCTCGGTTCTCAACTAGCTCCCGCTGCACCTGAAAACGGACGATCATATTGCCCAGGCTTCCGGCAAGGTTTTCTAAAGCATGGCGTCGGGCGGGTGGTATTTCTGCGATTGCGTGAGATGCCACATGGATGCAGGCAACCACCTTTTCATCCGCCACCAGGGGAAGGAGCGCGAAGGAGGTGAATTTCTCTTCGAGCAATACCTGTTCATTTAAACCCTGTATCTGCGATTTGGTGAAATAAGCGGGCTTACCCTTCATGGCCATGGTGTAACTCGGTGAATCCACCTGGTACGTCTGTGCGCGGGTGATGAAGTTATCCGGTACTCCCTGATGGGAGATCAACTCTAATACGCCGGTAGCTGGTGAAAGCAGATAAATACCACCAGAGTCCATCCCAGAAACCTGGATGGCCAGGCTTAAGAAAGAAGGAAGCGCATCTGCCAGTGTGGATTTTTGTGTGAGAATGGCTGCAAGTTTTCGTTCCACCTCAGCAATGTCATCGGATAAGCGTGGCGAGGAGGAATCATGCGAAATACCCAACAAACCGGTAATGGTCCCTTCAGAATTTGTGATTGGAGTTTTTAGAGTCTCCATCAAAATCGGCGTTCCCTGCGCGTCGACAATGTACTCATTAAAACGGCAGGTTTGCCCAGTATCAAATACTTGCTGGTCTTGCCGCCTGAAAAGGCTGGCAACTTCATCTGGATAGAGTTCCTGGTCTGTATGACCGAGGATCTCTTTTATACTCTTGCCCACCTGTTTCGCCAGGCTGGAGTTTCCGCCCAGATAGACACTGTGCAAATCTTTAATAAAAACAATATCCGGAATAAACTCCAGGAGTTCAGAAATCATACCGATCTGTTCCAACAGATTAACTGATCGTTTGGGCATTTTTCCCGGTCCTTTCATCAGAACCTGTCAGGCTAAGCGCGTTCGCAGCGTGGATTTGAAAAAGAGCTATTTCCGTAGAGCCCTCAGCCGGTTTTTGACTGTATGGAAAGCTGGTGTAGTTTTTCACTTTCGCTGATGATCTCCTGGAAATGGGCGGTGAAATGCTCAACAACCGAAGGGTCAAATTGCTTTCCAGCCAGAGAGCGAATGATCTGCAATGAATTCTCTTCAGATATGGCTTCTTTGTAAGGGCGTTTGGTGGTTAATGCATCATAAACATCCATGATCGCGAAAATTCGGACGGAGATTGGTATCTGTTCACCCGCGAGATGATTGGGGTACCCTTTGCCATCCCAACGTTCGTGATGCATTAATGGAATATCGGTTGCATCTTTCAAGATCGGTACAGAAGAAAGCATGTGGCTCGCAACCAGCGGATGTTGGCGCATTAGCTCCCATTCTTCAGCATTCAACGGGCCAGGCTTGTTCAGTACTTTATCCGGTATGGCCAATTTTCCGATATCATGCAGGAACGATCCTTTGTACATATTTTCTAAGAAGGTATCGTCGATATATCCCATCGATTTAGCAAGCGTGACGGCGAGGTTTGCCACGCGGGTCGTGTGACCGACTGAGCGTTCATCCATCATCTCTACCGAGTACGCCCATTGTTTAAAGCGCTCAAAAGAAAAGCTCTTGTCAGATTCAATGATCGCCCGGCGCATGCCAGTTTTTACCCGCCGTAAAATAGATTTGACCCGGGCTGCCAGGATGGTTGAATCTACCGGTTTGGTAATATAATCTTCAGCCAGGCTTAACCCAGCCAGCATACTGGCATCATCGTTTAATGCCGTCAGGAATACAACCGGGATGAATTGGGTGACCGGATCGATCTCAAGCGCCTTTTTTACTTGAAACCCGGTCATCTTGGGCATATTAATATCCATCAGAATGAGGTCGGGGCATTCAGACTGGGCTTTCGCGATACCGGTGACTCCATCCGTCGCGGCGATCACTGTGAAATCCGCTCTGGTTAACAGGCGCGAAATACCAAAGAGAAAGTTCGCGTCATCATCAATGACAAGTAATTTGGGGTTGCCAGGGAGGTTGTCAGTGGTCGGGGTATCCACGATTAAATAATCATCCAATGAGTCGGGGTCAAGTAACAACAATATTATAACGGATACCTAACGCAAACATAGCAGACACTCCTTATATTTGTGGCAAGAATCTGGTTTTATTTGCAATTTTTTGTCGAAAAAGGAAAAATGGATGGTGAGGACCCACCCATCGATGACCCACGGGGTGAGCTTAGCACGATCAAAGTTGTATTCAGGGAAAAATATAGTATCCATTGTGCCCGTTTTCTCCAACCTGTGAATCAAACATCCATACCTCCGCAAAATCGTTGTATACTGCAGGCATGAATTATGCGGAAGATCCAATATGCAGGTAAGGCAACTGGGAAGAACCGGTATCCAGATCTCGGTGGCTGGTTACGGATGTGGAGGATACTGGGGATTACCGTCCTTCTCAGAAACGCAAGCTGAGATGCTGGTGCGCACCGCAATCGAAGGAGGGATCACTTTCTTTGATACTGGCTCCAGCTACAGCAACGGCAACGCAGAACCCCGTCTGGGTAGAATACTCACCCATGTGGAGCGATCCCGACTGTTGATCGGCACAAAAGCGGGGACCATTTTTTCGGATGGCCGGTTGCACAAAGATTATTCTGCAACCTCCCTGAGAAATCAGGTGGAAGGCAGTTTACGTAATTTTCGAATGGATCAGATCCCGCTAGTACAACTGCATGGAATCCCTGAAGGAGATGCGCGCCCGGCTCTTGAAACGCTCTGCCAACTGAAAGCCGAAGGAAAGATCCGCCTGGTGGGTGCTTCTTGCGATGGAAATGACCTGGAGAGAGCCATTACCAGCGGACTGCTCGATGTGATCATGCTGACGTACAATCTGCTAACCCAACATGCCGCCCGGCTGATTATGCTGGGCCACAAGCATGGCTGCGGGGTTCTGATCAAATCTCCTATGGCGCATACACTTTATAGTACAGAGGTATTCAAAATACAGAACCGCAGCGATGTGTGGAACCTGCTGCGAGTACTAAAAAACTACCCCGCGCAGATCATCCATGGGTACCGGTATAAATTCTTGAATCAACAACCGGATATCAGCGCGCACGAAGCAGCGCTGCTTTTCTCGTTGCACGAGCAGGCATCTTGCGTGGTGGTAGGCACGACTAGCCGCCAACATCTGACGCAAAATATCCAAACCTTTTCGCGCCATCTGCCGGCAGCTCTACGAGCCCGGATCGAAGCATCCTCAAAATAGAATCTGGAGATTGAATGAATCAAGAGATCGAGAGTTTTCTTAGCGGTCACCGCATCGCTGTGTTAGGGGCATCTCAAACCAGCCAAAAGATCGGTAACTCAATTGTTAAGGACCTATCTAATAAGGGTTATTCCATCTTTGTGGTTCACCCATCCGCCAGTGAAATAGATGGCAGGAAATGTTATGCAAACCTGCGTGAATTAAGCGGGCAGGTGGATGGCGTGGTGCTGTGCATCCCACCTGAGAAGGCGCTGACCGCAGTGATCGATGCAGCGGATGCCGGGATCCGCCAGTTGTGGCTGCAAGAAGGCGCTGATTCACCCGAGGTGCTGGCTGCGGCGTATACACGGGGAATGTCCGTAGTAGTCAACCGCTGCATCATGGTGTACGCCAGCCAGGTGTGAACCGCTCAATGTTTGTAATGAAAAAAGTCCGCGTTTCAACAAAGCGCGGACTTTTTTGTCATTTTCTCTTCTGCCTGTCATTCGTAATGAGGATCTTCAGGGCTTCTACTGCCACCCGGATCACCCGGTCCGGATCAAATTCTGCCATGTGCTTCGCCACGGCACTGTCCGCCTGTTCAGCCAGGTCATCCGCATTGATGATCAGCATGGCTCCCCCGGCACGTTTGCGATAAATGGAAGCGAGGATGAACAACGCCGCTGACTCCATCTCAGAACATATGGCGCCGCCAGCGATAAAGGCTTTCCAGCGCGCTTCCAGTGCAGGCGCCAACGGCATACGGTTGCGCTCCACCTCTCCATAGAACGAATCTTTGCTCTGGGCGATACCCACGTGGTGCTGGATACCCAGCTTTCTGGCAGCCTCACGAAGAGCTGCAACCACATCGGGGTCAGCCACTGCGGGAAATTCGATGGGGAGGTATTGCGGGGTCGTGCCTTCATCACGGATCGACGCGGTTACAATGGCAACATCGCCCATGTGGGTGTATGGCTGCATGGCACCGGAGGAACCCACACGGATGAAAGTTTCCGCACCGGCATCTACCAATTCTTCGATCGCGATCGCCGCGGAGGGACAGCCAATACCGGTTGAAGTGACGGATACCTTTTCTCCCAGCAACGTGCCTGTCCAGGTGACATATTCACGGTTCTGCGCAACAAACCGCGGATTATCAAAATAGGCTGCGATTTTCTCGCAGCGGCCGGGATCACCGGGTAAAAGAACATACTGGCCGATATCACCGTTGGTTATATGCAGATGGAACTGTTTGCCTTCTTCATTCTTCATTGGAATCTCCTGAACGGTTTGAATTATAAAAGAAAAACGCTGGTATGCGCCTGCCTTTTTTCGCTATGGCTGTGCTCCATAACCTTCAGAGAGATTGGGTGGGAAGAACTAGTGCTATCAACCGGAATCATGCCGGCTTTGGATGGGTGGTAAAATTCACCCTGTGATCACCGGGGTTGGATCAGGCAAAGGCCACCCGGCCTGACCACCGCAGAGCGTGCAGTTTGGGATCGATGCTGAGAATCAATCATTCAATCGAAAAATTAACCAAGAGGTGTTTTTATGTCTGCAAGGAAACAAAACTCGCAACTCAATACGATCATCCAGGTCGTAGCTGTTATTATCATCACCCTGGGAATGGTAGGTGGTACTTACTATTTCATCCAGAAGAATCTGGCATTCGATGCGAAACGGTCAGCTGCGGCTACACAACAAGCCGAACAAGTAGCCGCCGTTCAGCAAGCCAGGCAATGGTCCTCTATGCCCGAGGTTGTGATCCAAGCGGAGAAAACTTATTATGCTACATTCACTATGGAAAAAGGCGGTCAGTTTGTTGTGCAGTTGTATCCTGATAAGGCTTTTCTCACTGTGAACAATTTTGTCTTCCTTGCCAGGCAGGGTTACTATGACGGCACAACCTTTCACCGTGTGCTCGAAGGTTTCATGGCTCAGGGCGGGGATCCGACCGGAACCGGCATGGGAGGTCCCGGTTATACGTTCATCAATGAAGATAGCGACCTGACTTTCGACAAGGCAGGTGTGGTGGCAATGGCGAATGCAGGTAGAGACACCAACGGAAGTCAGTTCTTCATTACCTTCGCTCCGGCGGAATTTTTGAATGGGGATTACACCATCTTTGGAAAGGTGACCAGTGGCATGGATGTGGTCAATGCCATCACCTTGCGTGATCCACAGACCCAGCCTGATTATCAGGGAGACATGATCACTTCGGTAACCATCAGCGAACAATAGGCAGTACCATAAAAGACAAATCCGGATACCCTGGGTATCCGGATTTTTTTACTTCAGATTGCGTAAAAGAATATCTGCAATGGTCAACCCATGGCGTGAAGTCAGTTCTGAGTTCATCATCTGCAGCTGCTTACGGGGTGAGTAGAAGGCTTCACTCCATCCATAACCTGCGCAGGCTGTATCCGCAATCGAATTTCCGCGGGAATCTTCTCCCCACCATGCACGATATTCCTGCTCCAATGCCGGATCCATGTGCATTTCATTACGGGGGATGTGCGCAGAATAATAATAATCGGGGGGCAACGCATTTAAAAGCGTCTCAAAAACATGCACTCGCACTTTCGCCTGGCTAGCGACAGGGGCTGATGCCAGCCGGCATAACCCGCGGATGGTCGTCAGTGGCGCTATCACTTCCACGTGTTCCAGATATTCAAAGCGATCAGATATGCGGGCAATGACTTCTTTCATAACCAACCCGCTGGCGATGCTATCGGCAATAAATGCCACCTGTATCTTGTCCTTCTGTCCTTTATCCAGGTCTTTATCTTTAAAGATACCCAACTCTACTTTGCGATTGTAGACGGGGACAGAGGAATCAAATACATGGTGCGCATCCAGAAGGATTTCATCACAATAATAGCCGTAATTGGCATGCAACGCTTCAGCGACGCCATATTTCAATCCCTCACGAGCAATGGGGAATACCGCGAGGTTCTGCTGGTGACGCGGGCTGGCGATCGTCGCGATCGGATCCGCGCCGATCAGAAAGGTGGTGGCGCGATCGATCGAGGATGTCCGTTCAGCACCCATCATCAGCTGACCGGGCAACTTTACCTTTCGCCCAGCGAGAGCTGTAGAATTGGGGATGCCGATCAGGTCTAGGAGGTTCTGATCGAGCACGACTTCACGCATGTAAATAAATGCAGCGGTAAAAGGATTGTGGTACATCACCAGGTCCAAACCGCCCGCATTTTTCAGTGTAAGGCGTGCCAGACGATAAAAACCGCTTCCCCCGATAGTTGTTTGGCAGGGAAGCGGCTGCTCCATTTCTACATGGCCGATCATTGGGTTGGCTGGATCCTCCTCAAAAGAGAATGGATGCCTGATATGTGTCATTCAACCTCCTACCGTACCTCGGCTATGGTGTAACAGATCATTAAGTTATGCTATTTTACCCTTAATTTTTTATACCGGTCAAATCCGGGGAGGGGAATACTGATATCGCTGGCGAAAAGGCAAAGTAAAGATCAGCCCGGCAAGAAAACCACCAATATGGGCCATGTATGCGACTCCGCTGTTTGCACCAGCATAATTGCTCACCAGCTGGATCAAAATCCAGAATCCGAGGGCCACCCAGGCAGGTACCGGCGTTACGACCCGTATAATTAGCATGGTTACCCTCCCTCGCGGGAAGAGCAATAAATACGAACCGAGCACACCTGCAATAGCACCGGATGCACCGAGGTTGGGGATACTGGAAGTAGCCATTGTCAGATACTGGGCCATTGTCGCGACAATGCCGCACAGTAGATAGAACAGTAAAAATCGCAAGTGACCCATGCGATCTTCCACATTGTCACCAAAGATCCACAGGTAGAGCATATTGCCAAGCAAGTGCATCCACCCGGCATGCATGAACATTGAAGTAAGAATCGTTATCAATCCCATGCCCGGATCCACCCGCAGGCGCGAAGGGATAAAAGACCAGCGTAGAATGAATGCATCACCACCCGTCCATTCCAGAAAGAACACGAGCAGGTTAGATGCAATGAGCAGGTAAGTTACAAATGGAAAGGTGCGGCGGGAGCGGTTATCATCACCAATGGGCAACATATTCCTCCAATATACCGATCAATACTACTGGCATATTATACAACGCTGGTATCAGAGAGACTTAAGCAAAGTAACAGAATGTTACAATTTTAGAAAGGAGTATAGGATGACAATCTGCCCGATCCAATCGATTAAGACCAGCCAGCCCACGATGGAAGGCGCTGGGGTTCACCTGCGCCGTGCATTTGGTTTTGGAAATACTTCAGACTATGACCCGTTTCTGCTTTTGGATGATTTTCGTGGAGATGACCCTGCCTTTTATGAAGCCGGTTTTCCCTGGCATCCACACCGCGGAATTGAAACAATCACCTACATGTTGGAAGGAACTGTCGAGCATCAGGACAGCCTGGGCAACAAAGGTGTCATCGGCCCAGGGGATGTGCAGTGGATGACCGCCGGCAGTGGCATCATCCACCAGGAAATGCCCCTGCCGGGAAAAGATGGGCGCATGGGTGGTTTTCAGCTCTGGGCTAACCTACCAGCCAATCAGAAAATGATGGATCCCCGGTATCGCGATGTACGTGCTGAAGAGATCCCTGAAATTGGCCTGCCCGGCGGTGGATCCGCGCGGGTGATAGCCGGGGTGATCGAGGGTACGCAGGGACCTGTAGGCGAGTTGGTCATCATGCCGGAATACATCGATATCCGCCTGCCAGCTGAGGTAGACTTCCGGCACACCATTCCTGAACAACATCATACAGCCTGTTATGTCTACGACGGGGATGGAGTTTTTGCTCCTGCCGACAGCAGACGGGCTGCTAACCACGACCTGGTACTTTATGGAAAAGGTTCAGAGATACAAGTGCGTGCCGGGGTGAATGGAGTGCGTTTCCTTCTGATCAGCGGAAAGCCTCTCAGTGAACCTGTTGCATGGTATGGTCCGATAGTTATGAACACCCAGGAAGAGATACAGCAAGCCATTCGTGAACTGAGGAATGATACATTTATAAAAAATGGAGGAAAACAATGGCGAGAGAATCAGTAACCAGTACGCAAGCACCTGCAGCGATCGGCCCGTATTCTCAGGCTGTCTGGTGTGGCGAGCTACTGTACTGCTCCGGACAAACCCCGATCGATCCATCCACAGGAAAACTGGTGGAAGGTGGGATCGGCCAGCAGACACATCAAGCTTTTGAGAATCTTCGCCAGGTGCTGACTGCAGCGGGGTTAGACATGGATCAGGTGATTAAATGTAATGTGTACCTGGTAGATATGGCAGATTTCAGTGGTATGAATGTGGAATATCAGGCACAATTCACCGCGCCATACCCGGCGCGTACAACTGTCGCAGTCCACCAACTTCCACTCGGCGCAAGGGTAGAGATCGAATTGATCGCCCGAAAGTAACTTCTGATTGACACCTCAGAGAGGAGAGAGTAGAATGGATATATACTCAATTATTGAGTATATATCCATTGAGCTGATGTCTATGAAAAAAATGCTTTTAGTTCTTTCCCTTGTTTTATTGCTAACTGGCTGTGCGCAGGGTAGCCCGGTCAGTCTTCCGCAAAAAGTGAAAGAAGAAAGCTCACAGGCATCGACCGCGGCTGGAGCACCAGTGGAACTCACTGTTCTGGCAGCAGCTTCATTGACAGAACCCTTTACTGAGATCGGTCAGCTATACGAATCTACCCATCCCGGGGTGTCGGTGTATTTCAGCTTCGCGGGTTCACAACAGCTGGCTCAACAGATCATTGAAGGCGCTCCAGTAGATGTCTTTGCCAGCGCCAGTCAAAAGTTAATGGATACGGTGATCGCCAACAACATGGTGAACTCCACGGATCAGGCAATATTTTCCCGAAACAGCCTGGTGGTGATTCTCCCCCTGAGAAACCCGGCTGCCATTCAGTCACTGCAAGACCTTGCGCATCCCGGTATCAAAATTGACCTGGCTGCAGCTGAAGTACCTGTCGGGAAGTATTCTCTGGATTTCCTTAATAAAACAAAAATGACACCGGAATTCGGTACAGGGTATACAGATAGAGTACTGGGAAATGTTGTGTCTTATGAAGGTAATGTCAAAGCGGTTTTAACGAAAGTTTTACTGGGTGAAGTGGATGCAGGAATTGTTTATACCAGTGATGTTACCGGCCACAAAGATGAGTTGCTGCTAATTGAGATACCAGACCGTTTAAATGTCATTGCCTCATACCCAATCGCGAAAACCACGGCTTCTTCCCATCCTGATCAGGCGCAGGCTTTTATTGATCTGGTGCTCTCCCCTCAGGGACAAGCTGTTTTAGCGCGGTATGGATTTCTTGCGGCTGAATGATCGATCCTGCCAGAGGGTCAGAATACCCCATGCCAACCTCTGCGAATATCCCCTGTTCATAAAAACCGATTGAGACAGCGGCACTTATCCCGCATGCAATTTGTGAATAATACGGTTATCATTCATACAACATTCGGAGATCCATCTGGATGGCAGTACACTTATTAAAATTAGGATTCTTATGAAAAAGCATGTAAGTTTATTGCGCCAGCCATTTAATGGCCTGTCGCATCTCATCGGGGCGATCTTATCGTTCTTCGGGTTGGTAACCCTTCTTATTTGTGGCTGGGGAGATACTACGCGGGTAATCTCTTATCTGCTTTATGGGGTCAGCCTCACTTTGATGTTTACCGCCAGTGCCACCTATCATCTGGTAGATTCCACGGACCGGGTAATGCTCTTCCTGCGAAAAATGGACCACTCAGGCATTTACCTGTTGATTGCCGGAACCTATACCCCTGTATGCCTGTTATTCTTATCTGGTTTCTGGAGGATCGGTTTATTAAGTATCGTCTGGGCGTTCGGGCTCATCGGGATCATCGTCAAGTTGTTTGTGATTCGAGCACCGCGGTGGACAACTGCCGGGATCTACCTGATGATGGGGTGGCTCTGTCTGCTGGCAATCGGTGAGATCGTAAAGGCATTACCTGGTGGTGCCCTTGCATGGTTAATCGCGGGAGGTTTGTTCTATACAATCGGGGCCATCATTTACATCACAAAGAAATTTGATTTTTACCCCGATGTATTCGGCTTTCATGAAGTTTGGCACATTTTTGTTCTTCTGGGCGCTTTCAGCCACTTTCTGATGATCGTGATTTATTCAGTCTGAACCAGTAAACCGGCATTCAGGTCTTAAAAGCACCGATTTGCTCGAGCTACAGTTGAGGCTGCCTGATTGGTTACGGTATCCATGTGTCAGATCAATGGGTTCAGCCAAACACGGTTAAAAATTGTTGCCGGGCCTTACAAAACAGGCCCGGCTGATGGAAAACATCAGAAACTCTCGTGTGTCTTTACAAAACATTTTTTCTGGATCTTGCGAGTA
>Ga0172375_10004387_pt1 | contig 20857 bp, 24 predicted proteins | sample LakKiv1m_FD_114537 | JGI IMG/M metagenome (GOLD analysis project Ga0172375, IMG submission 114537) | Freshwater microbial communities from Kabuno Bay, South-Kivu, Congo - kab_092012_11.1m | ecosystem: Environmental > Aquatic > Freshwater > Lake | place: Democratic Republic of the Congo...
GGTTGGTATAGTGATGGAATAAATGTTAGATATTGGGATAGTAATACATTAGCTGCTGGTGTTGCTTGTAATACTTTAACAACCACAACCACAACCGCTGGAACTACAACTACAACTACAACTGCCACACCAACTACTACAACAACCACAACATTGGACGCATATTATTATTATTCAACGACATGGTATGGACCTTGTAATGATTGTAATTTTATTGAAAATTCTAATTGGAAATCTTTAACTTCTTATACAACTAATAAATTTTATCGTGCGTATAGTGGTCCTGGTCCAGTGGTAAAATTGAATAGCACAATTAGTCCAACAACAGCATCTACACTTCCAACTCTGGGTACACCTTTTGATTCTTGTGCAGATGCTTGCTTAGCAACAACCACAACAACTGCGGCACCAATACCTGGCTAAAAATAAAAAATTAAATATATAAATGAGTCAAATTATAACAATAGAAAGTAATCCAGTATCATCAAGTGGTAATTGTTATGTTACTGCTGGAACGCCAGTTACATATACTGTTGTTTCAGGTATTTCTGCAGGAATATATGTATCTTATGAATGGTACTTAAATGGTACATTGGTCGGTATAGGAACTGGATATACTTTAACTAATCCTCAGATGGGTGATGAGGTGTATCTCAAGATTTTAAATTGTACAGGTGGTGTTCATATAGGTGATTGGATAGATGATATTACTTTCTATTATAATGATGTAAGTGCTGGTGTGCCTCAAACATATTATATTGATTTAAAAGCATCTTTTGATTATGATGTTATTTCTGCTGTTCTAAATAGTGATGCGACAATAAATAGTGTCGAAATACAAATAAACAATGTTCCAATTGTTTGGACAGGATCTGCTACATCGATAGATATTACACCAATTATAACAGAGACTTCTGCAATAAGTGCTAATTCTGTTCTGGAAGATGATTTAGTGACTCTGGTTACTCAGGGTACCGATAGTGGAACACCAACAATAATTAGAGGAAAATTAAAGGTTAGAAGAGTTTCTTCTTAAAAATAAAATAACCTTCTAGTCTAGAAGGTTATTTTTTTATAAACTATACTAATATTTTTTGATATATTGATAAAAACAATCTATTCTCATGTCAAATACAAAAGTTAGCGTGATTATGGCCTCATACTTAGGTCCCTACCCAGGTGCTGCCACAAATAGAGATAAAAAGTTCATTCGAGCAGTTAATAGTTTCAAGAAGCAGACTTATCAAAATAAAGAATTAATTATTGTATCAGATGGTTGTCCTATAACAATTGAACTTTATAATAATTTTTTTGTAAATGATAGCAATATTAAGTTATTGGCTATACCAAAACAACCGTTATATTCAGGTGAAATGAGAAATGCTGCACTCAAAATTGCAGACGGTGATATAATTTCATATTTAGATTCGGATGATGTTTTAGGTCCAAATCACTTACAAATAATTGTTGATCAATTTGATTTAAATAAATATCAATGGGTTTATTATAATGATCTGATGTTGTTGGATAAGGAATTTAAAAAATTTCATTTACGAATTGTTGAACCACGTTGGGCAAGTATTGGATCTAGTTCAATTAGTCATAAAAATTTATATGAGTTGAGTAATTTATGGACTACTGGATATGGACACGATTTTATGGCTATGTTTAAAATGGCTTGTATGGGACTTAAGTATAAAAAACTAGAAAAAATGCCAGAATATATTGTTTGTCATTACTATAATTTTGATGGATAATATTTATTTATAAATTCATCAAAATAATTATCAATTACATAGATATATTTATATCCAAGTTCTTCACAGTAATATTTTTTGCATTTATTCTTTTCTAAAAATTTATTATACCAATATAATGATTTAATTTCAATAATTAAATTGAATTTTTCAATAAAAAAATCTGGATAATAGACGCATTTTTTGTTTTGATAATAATAATTGATACCATTTTTAAAATCGGATAAATCATTTATTAAATTATTTACTTTTAAATAAGTTAGAAAATTTAGTTCATAATTGCTTTGATAATGTAAATTGAAATCTTCAAATTTTTTAAGATATACTCTAAAAGTATCATTAAATCTTAATATACTTTGTGTATGGTACGGTACTCCAAAATTTAGCAATGATGTTGTTTCTTTCTTCTTTTTTATCTCTAATGATTGTGAAGGATTTTGCACACCATAATTTTTTAAAGTTGTTTCTTTCTTTTTTATTTTAATATCTTCTCGTTGTGAATTGTGTTCCACTCCATATTTGTTGATATTATTAATTTTTATCTTATTTCTAATTTCTTTTGATTGTGTTGGAAAATACACTCCATATTTTTTAAATAAACTTTCTTGTCTTTTTTTGTTTGCACATTTTTTACAACAGCAATATTCACCTTTTATTCGATTATAATACTGATATATTATATCTCTTATTTTACCGCATATATCACATTTAACTTTTATTTTTAAAGAACTATTTTTTGGTAAATTTACTACGTCGATATCAATTTCATCACCAATTTTAATGTTTGTATAGAATTTTTTATAATAATTCAAATTTCTATTTGTGATAGTTATATTTATAATTTTAGTTAGTATCATAATATTATATTTTTTGTATCTCTTCCAATATTATAAAAGTAATTTAGTAATATTCTTTCTATGAATTTTGAATTGTTATTTGTTTCGTCTTTTAACATTTTTATAGTTTTTTGATCTAATGTTATTGATATACTATCCTTTTTTATATTTCTTTTTGGTTTCATTTAATACTATTTTTATACTATATATAAATATTTTAATTTCATTTTTTCAACTTTTTATTCTTTTTTTAATAATTATTGTTATGAGAAGTAAATTGCCAGAAGATGAAAAACGAGTTAAGTGTTCAATATCTATAAATAAAAAAATAAATAAGATGTTGGAAGAAGTAATTAAAGAAAAGGAAGTTACAAAATCTGTACTAATTGAAAATTTATTAATTGAATATTTTAAATCTAAAAGCAATTGAATAGAAATCATTATTAAAATATTATAAAGAATATGAAAAATGAATTTTATGTACATAATACAACTGAATTAGTAGATTTAAAAGAAGAATCTCAATGTTTACTGGAAGACTGGGGAAAAAGATTTAGTATTAAATATCCAGAAGCTATAACATATCATGAAATATATAATAGACAAGATTATTTTAAAGGCGATTGTATAATTCAACTTGGTGATGTTGTAGTTGATTGTGGTGGTAATATTGGTATTTTTACTTCATTAGCTTTTGATATGGGCGCATCAAGAGTATTAGCATTTGAGCCATTTCCTAATAATTATGAAATAAATAAAAAAAACAATCCTTCTGGAGAAATTTTTAATTTAGCTGTAAGTAATAAGACTGATGAAATTATAGAACTATTGTATACATCAACAGGAAACGGTGGACATACTATTATTCAATCTGAAATGCAAAGAGAAGCACCAGGTCATTTTGAACATAAGAATATCTATGTAAAAACTATAACACTAGATGATATAATTAAACAAAATTATATAGATCATATAGATTTTTTAAAAATTGATACAGAAGGTGCCGAAATTCAAATTTTAGAAGGTCTTTCCAATGAAAATTTATCTAAAATAAGGTGCATATCATTAGAATATCATCATAATGTTTTTAATTATGATGAAGATTTATATAATAATTTTCAATCTAGATTCAACAAATTGGGATTCAACACTTTTACCTGGGTATTAGATAAATATTGTAGAATGTTATATGTGAATAGGGGTGATGTTTTTAGAGATAATCCTAATCATAAGAAATAAATATGGAAGATTTTACAATTGATAGAAAAAAAGCATATTGAACTCATTATTGAAGAATTTAATTTTGAGAAAGTTCATAAAGTAATGGAACTACTTAATTGGTAGTGGCTTGGTAACCTCCGCCATATCGGTACACAAGGTGTTCCCAACTATTGATGATTTAAAAAAAACTGCAATAATGTTGTTAAATGATGTGTGCGACGATTATATAAAAAGTTGTTCAACTGGAGGATTTAGAGCTATTAAGCACGATGATCATTTAGAATTATTATTTATAATAAGTGATTGGAATTCTTCAGTTTTGAATTATGGTCCAGAATATGAAAAAAGAAAAATATTAAAAACTCGAAAGAAAAAAATTAATATTATTAATGAACAATAATTTTAAGTATGAAATCTATTGAAATTTACGAAAAAACGAAAACATTTGAATTACAGAGATTGTTAATTAAGTATGAATCACTTTTAGAAGAAAATGAACTTCTTATAGATGAAATGAAATTGAATAAATTAAATACGAAAAGACTTGAAGAAATTAGTAGTGATTACGAAATTGACATTTCTTTAATTAGAATGGAACTAAATCGTAGGCTTTGGAAAGATGATTTTTAAATATTTTAATTATAAAAATAAACATTAAAAATGATTAATCATTTAGAGATAAGTAAATCAGTAGGAGAAATTGAGACAATTCTAAGACCTATTTCTTTACATGAAGAGATGTTAATAAAATGTGCCCTTATTTTAACCTTTTATCCTTTAAGAAAATCAAAATTAAATATTTATCTAAATTTAGATAAAGTTCAAAGAGTTGGTATGTTGAACCGACATATTCTTGGGGCAGCATCGAAATTAGGTATACATCAAGTATTTATAAGACAGATCATTGGTCTTAAAAGAACAAATAAAAAGTATAAACAAAATATATTAAAGACTGATAATAAACAATTTTGGACTACTGCATATAACACGAATCAAATAGAATTACGTAAGATGTTTAATTTATTATTAGATATGATGATTGAAGAACTTGATAGAAGAAGTGAACCAAAATATTTGAGAAGAAAGAAATTAAATGAGATCGAAAATAAAAACGTCTAGAATTAGTTTTCGTACGCTTAGCTGTTTTATTATTCAGTTAAAAAATAATGCAATTTAAGGTTAACTACCAATTTCTAGATGTGAAGAGTGATAATTTAAATTATCACTCTTTTTTTATTTTATGAAGAAACAATTTTTATATATAATACGATAAGATTATAAAATAAAAATTGAATAAAAACTATGGCAACACCATTATACAAAAAAATGAAATCAAGAGGCACATCATTTTACTGTTTTCCAAGTGCTGCAAACGATTTAAATCTAGCAAATTATAATGATTTTTATGATTTGAATTTTACAAAATTTGTTCTTTTAAATATACCAAGACAGGAGAATGGTGTTCCAGATCCAATAGATGGTGTGATGGATTTTTTACCTAAGAGTAATGAATATGGTGTAGCACCTTTTTATTCTGATGATCCTAATTATACTACACCAACTAAATTATCAGATCAATTAGTAGAGTCACTTAGAAATTATGTTGCTAACTATGATACATCTCTTCATGAGAGCAGAATTAACGCTAATACTGATTTTTATAATATTGCTGAAAGATATACACCAACAGAGATGATACTTTTTAAATGGCTTAGAAAATTAAATCTGATTGATTTCGAGCCAGCTGTTCATAAAATTGATTGGGATAAAAACATTTCAGATTTTGATAATCCGAATGCATCAACAATTACAAATCCCGATTATTTCAGAAAATATTTATGGAAAGAAAGAGAAGTTATAGATTATCAAGTAGTATGGTTCGAAGAAAGCTCAGATTATAGTGGTAGTGGTGGTATTTATAATACACCGAAAATGATAATCAATGAAATTGCCAAATTTAAAGTAGGTGATGAAATTATCTTAAAGAGTGATAGTAATTTAGATGCTTCAAAATTATCTGGTGGTACTGGATTGGTACTTTTAGGAAGTGTTTATAAAGTAGGTAAAATAAATTTTACTACTGGTAGTACTACTGAAATTTGGTTAGACACTTCATTTAATGGTGGTGGTGAAGATACTTTGGACGAAACTTATATGTATCTAAATTATAATAGATTAATTCGATATGTTGGTGAGATTAATCAAATCACAAATATTCAGACAGCTTCTAGAGTTGGACAAGAAGTTACAGCTTATATACCACATCAGGGTGGACAAACTCCTACAGTTCTCTTTGGAATTCGTGATAATACAAATTATTATCCTAATTTGGAAATACCTATTCTTGCGGATGAGATTCAAACTGAGATTGTGGGTGCTGAGAGTCTAAATAGTCCCATTAGAACAAATCCTCAAGATTATCCTGGTTCATTCTATGGACAATTTGATACTCAGGATAATACTTATTTGTGTTCTAATGGTGATAAACTTAGATATCAAGGAGATTATTATGGCGTTTTATTAACCAATAATACTGGATTAAATGAGGAAGATTACATTGAAAAATTACCAGATTTCAATTCAGATAATATTGATGGAGTTTTTCTTGATTTTGATAAGAAACACTATTATAAAATGAATATTCCTGGTTTAGAGTCTCAAAATTTTGATGAGTTTAGTTCTATAGCAATACAAGGACAAGCTCCAGCTGATTTTGATTTTAATGCAATTCTATGGTATTATGAACTAATTGAAAGAGATAGCAATAATAATGTTAATTCCTATGTTAATTTATATGGTATAGAGTTTTTAAATAACCCAGAAAATGATGATGATAGTTATGGTACATTGATCACACCTTATCACAAATTGGTAACTAATGGTGAACATGATGGTTTATCTTACATGTTTAATTTAAATCTTCATTATAATATTGATAATGATGTTCAACCTCTAACATATGATCCTAGTACAATCTATAATATGTTTAGCTTTGATATGTATAATGAAATGATGAGAAGATTTTATCAGGTAAATGAAAATTTCGTTAATATCATCCAGGAATTCGTTAGAATTAATATGGATATACAAGATATGAAATCTTTAATATACTCTCAAACAGATATAGATGATCTAAAGAGTAGAATGAAAAACATGGAAGATCTTCTAAAATTATATGCTTCAAATCAATTTGTAGATTCAGATACTGCAACTATTTCAGCAGATTATTCTGGTGTTTATCCTAAACTTAAATTTAATGTTATAGGTGTAGAATATGATGAGATTAAGAATATTAATTTATCAACCGCATATGATTATAATTTTACTAACACTGGTGCATCTTATCCGATAGCCTTATCATTTTCCAGCAAAATGTTATTAAATCTAATTAATGATAATCATTATAATGAAACTGGTGATGTTATTGTCAAATTAGATAGAGATTTGAAGAATAAACAAAAATTAGACATACTTATTAAACCTAATTATGCATTATATTCTCAAAGATTATATTTTAATATGGATTTTAATTATAATAATACTGTATCTGAAGTTAATATTTTTAATATAGATTTACCGATAGACTTAAAGGATTATAATGTTGCAGTACCAGAAGAATCTACTTTTGATGATAGTTTCTTTTTAAACGAAAATATTTATGTCAACTGTACTGACGTTAGAACAGGTACAAGTTGGTGTACAACTGGCTATACTGAATTAGTTTTGACAGAAGATATATTTAGAACTGGAAATACTATTTATGTTCAGAATTTGTATTTTAGAACTAAGGACAACGCTGTTATAGATTTTAGTGGAGCATATACAATACTAGAAAAAATAGGTATTACAATAACAATAGACCTTCAAGTTCATAATATAGATAATCCAACCTTAGATCTTTGTGGTGCACAATTAGTAGGACAACCAAGAGTGAGTTTTTATAGAGGTTTACAAGTTTCGATTTTAAGAATAAATGGTGAGAATACTAGCACATTTAGTGAAAGATACGATATAACTTATAAAATAATCTAATTTGATGGAAATATTAATTAGCGATCTAGTTGATAAAATTAAAAAAATATTTGATTCTACAAAAGTATTATCAATAGAGAGTGTTTATGAAAAAATCGATAATTCTTCTGAATTAAGATTGGTGATTTCTATGAATAAAATTTTGTATGATGATGTTAATATTATTTATACCAAAATTATTTTTATATGTGATGAAAGTAAAGTAAAGATTACAAAATCTTATTTTACCTATTTGTATGATATTAATTGTGAATATGTTAGAGTGGAATTTTCTGATTTAGAAGATTTTGGTAATAAAATTTCTAATCTTTTTAATAAAAATAGATTCGGTGAGAATATAAAAATACTATCTAGATTTATTAAGTCACCTGCAACATTAATTAATACTTGGTTTGAAGAAAATAAAATCACAGATTTATCTGTAATTAACGTTAATGAAGAGAAAATAAGTATAATGCCATGTAAATCATTATTTTTTAGCTTTAAAATAGATCTCAGTAATAATCAGACGGTTGATTTAACTATTTCTAAGGAAAAAAATAACGAGTATATATTCAAATTCAAAATTTTTAATAATATATATGAGGACAAGGAGACAAATTTGAATCGACTTGTTGAAACTATAGGAAATAATTTGAAAAATAAAATTAAAATGTAAAAATGGCTAGACCTACAAAATTAAATAGAGTTTTTAATAGAATAGAACTTAACTATACAAATTTAACAAATCAAATAAATGATTGGTTAGGTTCGTTGTATCAAAAATCGAGCATACTTTTTAACTCAGCATCACCGTATGGTCAAATATTAGATGTTGTTAAGGAATTTTTTGTTCAAAATATATTGTATTTAAAGAATTTTGTTAAGCAATTAGATATCGAACAAGCACAGTCTAAAAGAATGATTAGTAATATTGCTAGAATTTCTGGTCATAATCCATCAAGAGCAATATCAGCAAAGGGTACTCTTAAATTTAAACTCAAACAAGGTGTTAATATAGAAACAAAAGTTGCAGGTGGTCAAGTAATTATGTATGATAATACCGTTATTAAAAATAAAACAAACAATTTCTATTATACTTTAAAAGTTGGTTCAAATAAAAGCTATTATTATTTAACTCCAGGTTGTCAGTTTTTTGTTAATGTTGTTCAAGGAAAATATGAATATCAAACTTTTACTGGTGATGGAACTATTGCTCAATCTTTTCAAGTTTCAGTTAGTAATAATTCAACAATAGATAATTTCGATTTTCAAGTAACATTAAATGGAATCAGTTTAAATATCAAAGATCATATATATGATATGCTACCTGATGAATATGCTTGTTACGCTAGAACAGGTTTTAATGGTGGGCTAGATATTTATTTTGGAAATGGCTCCAATGGAATAATACCTCCTGTTGGCTCCATAATTCAAGTTAGATATTTGCTAACTAATGGATTGATAGGTAATATATTAAATAATAAAGTAAATGATTTTACTTTCATAGATGATATTTATGATAGTGATGGTAATGTTTTACAGCCTATTGAACTTTTTGATATTTTTGTCGAAACTAATATTCAGTTTGCAAGCGATGGTGAGACTTTAGAATATACAAAATCTGTGGTTCCTTACGTATCTAGGAATTTTGTTTTAGCGACACCTGCACAATTTATATATCATCTCAAAAAATTAAATATGTTTTCTAAAGTTAATGCTTTTAATACTTTAGATATGGTTAAAATTGATATTGATAGTGATGGTTCGTTAGATCAGATTAATATCAATGAAATGTATTTATACTTAATTCCTAGAATAACAGATTATTTTTCAACAGATGTTAATTATTTCAATGTACCATTTGATGCTTTTTACCTAGATCAAAGTGAAAAAGATAGAGTTATAAGTTATCTTAAGATGCAAGGTATAATTAGCATTACATCAGTTGTTAAAATTATTGATCCTATTATCAAAAAATTTGTAATAAATGTTTTTATCAGAAGATTTGAAGATATTGAAGAAGATAATATAAGAGAGAATGTAATTGACATATTATCTCATTATTTTGCAAATTATTCTAGATATGATAGAGTTATTAAGGCTGATATAATTGCTCAGTTAAAATTAGTTGATGGTATAGATTCAGTTAACATAGAATTTATTGGTAAAGATAATGAAGATTATCATAGAGATGGTGCAATTTTATCCTCAACTTCACAACCTGTGCTTCAGTCTACATATGCAACATCATCTAAATCAGTTAATGTTTCTGCTGACCAATATAGAAATGTTATAGTCGCACAACAAAATCAAAATAAGGTTAGTCCTGATCAGACTTCGCCCCTATCTAAGAATAGTTTATTAACCAGCGCATTAACATTAGGACAATCGGATGAGAGAAGTAAACAAAATACAGCAATATTATCAGTTGAAAATTCTACTGTTGTTGCATATAATAATACACAACAATATGATGCAAAGAAAATGGTAGGTATAGATCCAGTACTAGGAGATATAGTTATTGGACAAAATGAATTGATTATTCTAAGAGGTGGTTGGAGTAATAGAAATGGTGTCTTTTTTAGTGAGGATCCAAAGACTTCAACAGGATTCAGTTCTGTGAATATTATATGGAAAGGTGTAACACCTAGAAAATAATTTATTCAGATTCATCTAAAAACTCTTTAAAAATTTCTTTTTTATTATCCAACACGAAACTGTGTATATAATACGCTAGCATTTTATAGTTTTTGTATTCGTATATATTATTAAGATTATAATCTTTTAAAAAATTTTCATCAGCAGAAATCATATAATTATCATCTGGATCAAACCAATAACCTATCTGATATATTTTATCTTTTATTTTCATTGATAATAGAACGGCAACTCCACCTCCAATTTCTCCGAGATAGTCTATAACTGATATAAAGTTAAAATCATCTTCCATTTTAAGAAGCCTTATTTTTTATATATATAATAAAAATAAGGTTTCAAATGGCTTTAAAAGACGTAAAAGATTTAGTTATAAGATATCCAGGTCATCCAAAATATGAACCCGGTAGAATTGTTGAGGATGATGAAATAGAAGTAATCGTCCAGAAATTAGAAATGATACTTTTTACTAATAAAGGTGAGGTTCTAGGTGACAATGATATTGGATGTAATCTAGAATATTATTTATGGCAGACTAGAATTACAACAGGTAATCTAAAACAAAAAGTTGAGGAACAAATCACAAAATATATTCCAGAACTTATTAGATTAGGCTATACTTTTGATGTTTTATTATATGAAGGAACATTAAGAGATATTTTGTATCTAAATTTTGTAATTAAGGGCTATAACATAGAATTTATATTCGAATAATATGGCGGAGAAGTTAGAAGAATTTATATTAACTACTGAAATAGTTAATAATATAGAGGAAAAAGAAAATTTAGGTAAGGTACTCAAGAGACATGAGAAATTGTGGTTCGCGAATACTAGAGGTGTGCGAAAAGCAAACTTAGTTTTTGCAATGACTGATGATGAATTTGAGGAGTATATCAAATGTAAAATTAATATACATTATTTTGCTGAAAGATATTGTCAAATTAAAAGAGAAGATGGTTCAATTGGACCTATGAAGCTTCGAGATTATCAGAAGGATATTATAGACTTATATACAAAGAATCCTAGAAGTATTTTAATGGCATCCAGGCAGACTGGTAAATGTATATCATTTATAACCAATATACTAGTGATTTCAAAATCTGGCGATACTATTAAAGTTCCAATAGGGCTTTTGTACTATAATGAATTGAAAAAAGATAGAAAATTGACATTATTAGAAAAAATTAAAATTATGTTATACAATTTAATATATAAATTACAATAATTTTTCCATTTTGACTAAAAGCGACCAGAAAATATTTATATATACTAATAAAAAAATATGGAAAACGATAATTTAATAACTTGTAAAATATGTGGATTTAAATCACAAAGGATTTATGGTAGACATTTAAAGTCTCATGGGTTAACTTCGGATGATTATAAAAAAAAGTATCCAGGTGAGCCATTATATTCGGAAATTGATGCTAAAAATACATCAAAAAATAGTGGAAAACATATGAAAGAAGAAAAATATAAAAAAATGTTTTCTGAAAAAATAAAAGGTGAAAAAAATCCGAATCATAAGTCAAAAACAACTTTAGAACAAAGACAAAAATGTTCCCCTTTTTCTGAAAAATTTGTTAATTATAAAGATGAAAATCAAAAAAATGAATTTATTAAAAAAGTTTGTGATAAAAAATCGTATACTACTAGGTTAGATTATTGGATAAATAAAGGTCTGTCTGATAATGAAGCAAAAGAGAAATTATCAGATAGACAAAAAACGTTTACATTAGAAAAATGCATTCAGAGATACGGTGAAGAAAAAGGTAGAAAGATATTTACTGAAAGACAGGAGAGATGGCAGAAATCTTTAAATGAAAATGGAAATTTAAAACAAGGCTATTCAAATGCGTCACAAGAGCTATTTTATTCTATATTAAAATTTTATGATTTTGATAAAAAAAATAAGATATATTTTGCTACTAAAAATTCAGAATTTAGATTGAATAAAAAGGAAGGTGGTGTTTGGATATACGATTTTGTTGATTTGCCAAATAAGAAGATTATAGAGTATAATGGTGATGAATATCATGCAAACCCTGAAATGTTTGAATCGGATGAATATCCACATCCATTTAGAAAAAATGTAACAGCTGCGGAGATTTGGGAAAAAGATAGAAAAAAATTAGAAGTTGCAAGAGAAGAAGGATTTGAAGTTATAACAATATGGGATTCTGAATATAGAAAGAGCAAAAAAGATACATTAGATAGATGTTTATCTTTTTTAAAATTAAAAATTGAAGAAAATGCTTAAAAATTTTAATAAATTTAGCAATTTAAAATTATTTGAAAAGGTAGATGAATATGTTTCTTTACTAATGTTAGATATACATGAGAAATTAAATAATATATCAGATAATGATTATTTTATAGATTTTTCTGAAAAATATGGTTTTACGTCGTCAATTCATATTGATAGAAATATTCTTAAAACTATTTCTGTATATCATGCACAAATATCAGTACAAGAAATTATTAAAGAAAATTTTAAAAAAAATGATATTAATATTTATATAGAAGATGATAATGTTGATATAAATAAAATTTATACTTTACTATCTCATGAATTTTCGCATTATTATCAATTGATATCCGGAGAAGATAAATATTTCACTTCTTTTAATAGAATGATAAATATTGAAAATTTTAAAAATTCAGTAAAAAAGTATAAACATGATTTTTTGAATTATATTTATTATAATTTTGAACATGAATTAGATGCTAGAGTTAATATGACATATGAAGGTTATTTATATTCTAAATTAAAAACATTAGAAGAAATGTATGACAGATTTTATGAAAATGAGTTATATAAAATGTTAGTATTTTTATCAAATTTCAATTCAATTAAGATGATAAAAGAATATGTAAAGGATGATTTATTAGATTTGACAAATCAGTTTAATCTTCTATATGATATTGATCAAATAAATATATCTCAAATAAATAAATATTATAAAAATTGGGAAAATATTTTTAAAGAAAATTCAAGTAAATATATAGAAGAAAGTAAGGATGCAATAAAACAAGCATTTAGTAAACAAAAAAGATATGAAGAAAGTTATTCATATTGTTACGATGAATCTCCTTTATATGAAAACAATTCTTATGATATGGACGATGAAATAATGAAATTGGTAAATAAATTCAAAAAATTACCATTATGATAAAGAATATATTATGATTAAAAATTTTATTAAAAATATTATATATTTTATTATTCAACTAATTGAAAAGTACGAATTTCGTAATTTTAATCCTAATGAGGATGATATATTAAAGAAATTTGTGAATACCATTTTTTTAGATAATGAATTATTGGTGAAAACTGATTATGGTATGGTTCCAGTTACAGAAATAAATATAACCCAACCATTTCAGAGATATAAATTAGAACTAGAAAATGGTTTATCATTAGAAGGAGCAGATACACATATTGTTTTTTGTAGAGACCACGAACAAAAAATGTTAATAGATTTATCCCATAATGATTATGTATTAACAAATAAAGGTGAAAGTAAAGTTAAATCAATAAAGAAGTTAAAAGGCAAATTGTCTATGTTTGATTTGTCTATCGATACTCCAGAAATGAGTTATTACACAAATGATATACTTTCACATAATACTGTTTCTGCAGCAATTGTAATTTTACATTTTGTCTTATTTAATGATGATAAAGGATGTATGATTGTTGCCAATAAAGGTAAAACCGTTAAAGAAATTATCAGAAAAATTAAAGATATTTATAAATTATTACCTTTCTTCTTAAAGAAAGGTGTAACTAACTGGAATGAAACACAGGTTGCTTTTGAAAATAATTCACGTATTCAGACAGAAAATAGAACAAAAGAGCCATCAATTGGTTTTACAATTGACCTTTTATATCTTGATGAATTCGCTCATATACCTGATAATTTTATTAGAGATTATTATGGATCTATTATTCCTGTTGTTTCTTCAATTAATAATTCAAGAATTATTATTACATCCACACCAAATGGATTTAATATGTTCTGGGAATTACTTACTTTTGCTGAATTACCCGATGATGATCCAAATAAAAATCCGTATAAGGCTATGCGAGTCTATTGGAATCAGGTACCGGGCCGCGAAGATACTAAAATTAAAATACTTGATGTTAAACTCAAAAAATTTGGATTTAATAAAGCGCAGGTCTTAAGAATTATAAGAGAAGATTATGATATAACACTCTATAAAAAACACATCAATGATGATATTATAGATTGCGTTAAATATGATGTAAATGATGAAAAGACTTATATAGACAACATAAGAAAGATAAGAGTAAATGGAATACCACTTCCGGAATTAGCAGTAGTAACAAATTGGCAAGAAGAAGAAACAAAACTTATTGGTTCAGCAGAGAAGTTCGATCAAGAATATGGATTACACTTCGTTACTGGTGACAAAATTCTATTTAATAAAGAGACTATTGATTTATTAAAGAGTAAACAAGTACCTTTTGATTATATGAATATTCAACAATTTAATAAATTAAATATACCGTATGATTCATTAAAATTTATAAGAGATACTAGTTTATTTAATCCATTCAAATCAAAGGAGTATTATATACTGATATCGCTTGATTTAGCAGAAGGATTAGCAAAAGATTATTCGGTTATTAATATCTTTAGATTAATGTTAAGAGATAGAGAGGAAATTGAAAAATATAAATATGAAAGCTTATATGATTTGTTTAAAATAGAACAGATTGGACTTTATCGCAATAATTTGTATTCTATACGAGAAATCGCTCATATATTCTATTTAATAGCATTTGAATTATTTGATCCGGAAAAAGTTAAGGTTGTATTAGAAATGAATACCTATGGTGGTGAGTTTTTAGCACATTTACCTAATGTTTTTGATGGAAATAATGATTATTCGAATTCTGTTTTTTTAAGATATAAACATAATAGAGAAGATATAGTAGGTAAAATAGGATTGAAATTAAATAAAGATAAACATTTAATTATAGATAAAGAATTTCAACAGGCAATAAGAAGTAGAAGAATGGTTCTACATAACGATATAAACATAAGTGAGATAACGACATTTAGTAAGCATGAAACATTCTCAGGTAATGTAACATATAAAGCTGAAAGTGGAAATGATGACGTAGTTATGAGTACAATAACATTATCTACATGTTTTGACAATGTTGGTTATAAAAATCTTTTAGATATGATGACCAATAATAATTTACAAGGGGATGAATTAAGATTTGTAGAGAATGTAGTTAGTAAATCTAATAATTCAGTTGGATTAATTGGTGCTTATAATAGAGTATATAAACGTAGACCAGAGATTAATAATTCAAGATATCCGAGATGAAACTTAATTAAGGAAAAATTTTGAAATAAAAAATCAATCTTTAATTTTTATTTTATCTATAAGATATAAATCAAAAACTATATGGTTGATATTTCTTATAAATTTTCAATGTCTATAAATCAATTAGCACTTTTTATAGAAAAAATTCATGATCTTTTATCAATAGATGACGAAGTCTTAATTAAGGTTGGTAAAGATAAAATGTTGCTGTATTCTATTGTTGGTGAAAAAATGAATGTTAATGCATTTAAGTCTTTTATCTATGATACTTCCGAATTTTTCACATTTGATGATGATATTCAAAAAGAGATAAGATTTATTATAACTAATGGAACTAAGTTCGAAAGCTCTTTAAAAAACTTCTTAGATTATAGAGAAGATATAAAGTGTGAGTTTTTTATGAATGATGATACATATGCAGACAATTTTAAATTAAAAAACTCTAAACTCAAATTTAGTATCAATGGTGGCGATCTAAGAGCAATGAATACATCTATTGATATAGAAAAAATTAATAAAACTATAAATAAAGATAATATTGATTTTAAATTTATGCTAGATAAGAATTCCTATGCTAAAATTAAAAAAATGATGGCTATAGATAACGAGAACGATATTCTAACTCTTAATGTTATTAGTAAGGAAATTGAAATAGGTGAAAACAATTGGAATCTAAAGATTTGTGATATTGAACACGATGATTTAAGTATAACATTTCCTAAAAAATATTTTAAATCTATTACATTTACTGATGAAGAAATTAATATTTATGTTTTTGATACATTCTTGTTAGTGGATAATCAAAATACTAATCTATTAATAGCATTAGAATTAACTGTCTAATTATGTCAAAGAATTCAGAAGCAACTATAAATCTAATCGATTATTTAATTAGAGAATCTAAATTAGAACATACTGAATTTAGGTTGATTGTTAGAGATGGTGGAGAAGATTGTTATATTCATGTTTTGAATAGAGGAAGTGAAACATATGATTTCTCATTAAATATTCCAGTTAGAATAAAAAGAGAATTGAAATTAGAAAAACTTAATAATATTAAAAAATAAAGATTATGGGAACAAGAGGTTCAGTTGGTGTAATTTATCAGAAAGAAGTAAAATTAGGATATAATCAATTCGATTCATATCCAGATGGATTGGGTTTAGAAACATTAGATGTTATATCTAAAGTCAATAAAGAGGATGGTTGGGATGATCTCAAGAAGAATATTGCGAATCTCAAAAATATTAAAGAAAACGAAATCAAAGATCCTAAAATTATTGAAAAATATCGAAAATATTCAAATTTAGGTGTGGGTCAACAAAAACTGACAGATCCATATTGTTTATTTCGAGAATTACAAGGAACTGATTGGATAGATGAAACTTATAAGGGTAATATTGAGCATTATATATTTAATAATAAATTTATAGAGGACTCTTTATTTTGTGAATATGCTTATATTATTAATCTAGATACCATGAAACTTGAGTTTTATAATGGTTTTCAGAAAAAACCTCAAAAAGGTAATATTTTTGGTGATGTTCCTAATGGAGAAGGATATTATCCTTGTAGATTAGTAGGTGTTTTTGATCTTTTAGATATTAATGATGATAGTATAGTAGATAAAATGAATAATATTATTGAAACAGGAAAAGATGATCCTTCAGTAATTAATTATTTTAGAAAACCAAAATTAGATATTATAAATTCAAAATGAATTATACTTGTTTTACCGGTGGTGCCAAAGGTGCAGATTTTATATTTGAAATAGAATCTATAAAAAAGGGATTCAAGGTAGTTGCATATTCTTTTGAAGGACATAATACTAGATCAGGTAATAGATTAATTTTAAATCAAAAACAATTAGACGAAGGTTTTGAGCATATAAAAATTGCAAATAAAAGATTATTTAGAAATCTTAGTAATTTGGAGACTTATGTAAAAAAATTAATATCAAGAGATTGGTTTCAAGTTGAAAGTTCTGATGCTATTTTTGCCGTTGGTATTTTAGATGATCAGAATGTTCAAGGCGGTACAGGTTATGCAGTAGCTTGTGCAATTGATAGTAAAAAACCAGTTTATGTTTTCGATCAAAATTTTAATTACTGGTTTTATTATGATTATGAGGATAATAAATTTCAAATTTACGAAGAAATTCCAAAATTAACTGAAAAGTTCGCTGGAATAGGTACAAGGTTAATAAATGATAATGGTATTTTAGCAATCAAAAGTTTATTTTTGTAAGAGTAAAAAAGTTATTTTTTATTCTTAATATATATGCTTATGAGTGAAATTTTCATACAAGCATATTGTTGGTCGTGGACAAATAATTATAGAATTAAGTTTAAATTCAGACCTGCAATCTATAATAATATTATTGATTTTCTTCAGCAAAATTCACTAGAATTTATACCCTTAATGGAAATAGATTTCTCTACTATTCCAGTGAATCTTCGTGGTAAAGGCTATAGTAAAAATTTAATTGAATATTTGAATAATAATTCAAGCAATGTTGAGTTGATTAATAGTTTTTTAAAATATTTTATTCTTAATGTAGCACAGATAACAATTCCAGGAAGAGAAAACTTTGTATATGGTTTAGAAAGTACATCATCAGATTGGACAAATATGAAATTTATAGCATCTTATGATAATGCTTTTAAAGATGCAACAACAACCACAACTACTACTGTTGCACCATTAGCAACCACAACTACCACAATAGAACCAATAATGATATCTCCGCCTATTCAAACAACAACAACCACATTAGCATTAGCGACTACTACGACAACTATTTTAGCAACAACAACAACCACATTAGCATTAACGACTACTACGACTACTATTTTAGCAACAACAACTACAACTACATTAACTCCAACGACAACAACTACAACTACAATAGTACTCATAACAACCACTACATTAGCACCAACTACAACCACCACATTAGCACCAACTACAACCACCACATTAGCACCAACTACAACCACCACTACATTAGCACCAACTACAACCACCACTACATTAGCACCAACTACAACCACCACTACATTAGCATCAACCACTACTACTACCATATTGATTACAACCACCACTACATTAGCACCGACTACAACTACTACCACATTAGCACCAACAACAACCACTACATTAGCACCAACAACAACCACTACATTAGCACCAACAACTACAACCTCAACAACTCTAATGAATGTTGAAACATTATTTATATATATAGGATAGAAATAGTATGAAACACGAAGAAATTTTAAAACAAACTCAAGATTACTATCAGGGCACAAATGATAATATCATTTCTGTTGGGTATGGTTTTAAAATTTCAAATGGTGTTATGACGGATGAAAAATCTATAGTTTTTACAGTAAAACAAAAGAAGCCAAAAGAATCATTAACAGAAGATGAATTATTACCATCCAGCATAGAAATTAATGGAGATATAATATCTACTGATGTGGTAGAACGTGATATAAAATTAATATGTGATTCATCATTTTATTCTTGGCAAATTACTCCGCCTTCAAATAGAAATTCATCTAGACCACTGAAAGGTGGTGTATCATGTAGTTCAATGCCAGCAATGTCAGCAACAACTGGAACCTTGGGATTTCTAGCATTAGATGCCAATACCAATACTTTAATTGGTGTTTCTAATAATCATGTCTTAATAAATGATGCATTTTTATGTTCAGAAAGAAGCCAGATAGGATTAATTGCTAATATATCTGGAAATACAGCAAGTCAACCACACGAAAGTTTAACCGATAATTTTCCAATAGGATTGGTTAAAAGATATTATCCAATAAGTTCTGAAGAATATAATTATGTTGATGTCGCTCTAATTACAATTAGATCTGGAAGCACATTTAATTCTGGAATATCTTATAAACAAGAAGGATTAAGTGATAGTATTACTGGACTAGGATTAGATTTTGCAACAACGGAAGAATTAGATGCACTTCTAGATACTGATCCTTATTTATATAGTGCTGGTAGAACAACTGGAGGAAAAGGTGAAGGTACTACAAAACTTAGAATATCATCTATAGGTGATACTACATTGGTAGGACCTTATCATAGGCAAGGTATAGATACAAATGCTACTTTTACTGATCTCATTAGTTTTGTTGCAACATCTGGTTCAACAAGACCCTTTAGTATTTGTAATTATCCTATTTGGCATGGTGATTCTGGTTCAGCTTTGATTGCAGATATTGAAGGTACAAAGAAAATTATCGGATTATGCTTTGCTGGTAGTACTACTGTTGGAGTTGCTTGTAGAATAGATCATGTAGCCGATCTCATTAAAGTCTCAGCTTGGAAAGGTGAAAGTGCTAATTTTTCAAACGAAAATATAGAGCAATATACGGTTAATGAATTGAGTAATCAGGTTTCAATAACTATTTCAGGTAAAACCTATTGGCAGGTAGGATTGATAAACCGCTGAATTTAAATAATAAACTATATTATAAATTATTTATACATAAGCATATGGTGCTTTTGTAATTTAATGTATAAATATGATAAAAGAAAAAGAAATAACTGTAAATATTTCATATAGAAATATAACTCATTATAGAAAATTAGGATATAAGACAAATCTTCACGAATTATTAATAATTAACCCTATACATTTATCATCAGTTTCTCATCAAAAAATTACAGCTATTTGTGATATATGCGGTGTAGAAAAGGAAATAGCATATCATAAATATTTAGAAAATGAAAAAAGATGTGGATATTATGGATGTAAAAAATGCTCAAATCTGAAAAGGAGAATAACATCTTTAGATAGATATGGTACCACCAATTATTCAAAAACAGATGAGTGCAAAGAAAAAATATCAAAAAATAATATGGAAAAATATGGAGTTAAAACTACTTTATTAGAAAAGAATACTAAAGAAAAAATAAATAAAACTATATTTGATAAATATGGAGTTAATGAAATTTTATCTTCATCTGATATAAGAAAAAAAATAA